>Ga0325410_1000953_pt1 | contig 31274 bp, 12 predicted proteins | sample PopdelMetagenome_16_FD_206182 | JGI IMG/M metagenome (GOLD analysis project Ga0325410, IMG submission 206182) | Populus deltoides microbial communities from Bellville, Georgia, United States - Xylem-PdIQD-R3 | ecosystem: Host-associated > Plants > Phyllosphere > Stem > Wood/Secondary xylem...
AAAAAAATTGAAGGATAATGAAATCTATAAAAAAAATCAATTTTATAAAACATCTGAAATAAAAAAATAACAATCAAAAGAATGAGGACCCAATCTAAAAGATAAAAAAATTGATGGATGATGAAATTGAAAATAATTTTTTCAAATAAAAAATTACAATAAAAAGAACATGGACTAAATCCAAAGTGGATAAAAAATGAAGGGTTGTTGTGAATTTTTCAAAAGGTAGCATACAAATTGAGGTGAAGGAGAGAGAAATGAAAAGAAAAAAAATAAACCGGCATCAAACCAAATAGAATCGTCATGCACACGCCATCCAAGAAGAAAAAGGACACTAAAATGACTTGAATGACATGGTGGAACACTAGTTTTGATCACTTGATTAAGCTTCACATGCTGCATGAAGATGACAGAGAGGCTGATGTTTGCATTGCACAAATCAATTTTTTTTTTTGTTTTATTCATCAAATTAACACATTACCTTTAACATCAGATAAATATTATAAAAAAAACATTTATAAAATTACAAAAAAATCTCTTACAACCATGCTTTGGGAATTTTGTTTCCAAGAAAAATTAAGTAATTACATTGTTCTTTAAAATGTAAAGTACTAAAAATATCCCTAGATCACATCTAAATATATATATTTTTTAAAGTTATTCAAGTAATTTTACAATGTAAAAGAATTGTGAAAATATCTAGAAGTCTCTTAATAATTTTAGAATAACAAATTAACTCTGTTAAAATATCATTTTACCTCGAAGCTAGATGTGCTAGTTTTTCTTCAAGATAAAGATATAATTTTACTGTTACAATGCAGAATGAATGGAGCATTTTTTATGGTAGTTTTGCTGGACCCTTTTTGGTTGATATTTAATCCTATTTGTTTTTATATTTTAAAAATATTTTTGAAAAAAATTAAATTTTTTTACTTTAAATTAATAATTTTTTGTTGTTTTAAAATTATTTTAATGTGTTAATTTAAAAAATAATTTTAAAAAAATAAAAAAAATATTATTTTAATATACTTTTAAATAAAATATACTTAATCACAATCTCAGACCAAACCTTTTTGTAACAACAGCGTGTGTTCCGTGTGTCGTGTGTATATTTCAAACTCCAAAAATCTACCCATAATATCCCCCAAATACGGACCTGGATCTGGACCTGTACCTGGTTAGACATAAGCAAGCAAACAAACACCAGCTGAACGTAAAATTACAACTAAGCCCTCCACCCCCTCCTTCCTACACTGACTGACACAGACTCAGTTATTATTGCCGCATCTTTTGCGAAGTAACTTTCTCAGCTTTTTTAAACATCCCATCCCATCGTTTCATCTCTCTCTCTCTCTCTCTCTCTCTCTCACTGTAGAGGAAGGAATCTTGCTCCGCCACGTTCATCTCGTTCAAGTCGCTGTGTCGGATTACAGCGAGTCCTTTAGGCGCATTATGCAAACCCTCCTCTCGTTTTGTGGTTTCAGGTACTTTTCTATTGCTTATAAATTACTGTTTTTAATTTAGTGGCTCTTTCTTGTGATTAGCACGTTGTTAAAACTTTATTTATTTTTTATTGCTGTTTATGATCAGCTGGCTGTATTGAGATTGGTCAAAAAGAGAAGCTTTCTGATAATGGAAAACCCTAAAACCCCAGAAGCTCAAAAACCAGATGAAAAAAATCTAGGAGGACCTTCTTGGCCTTCTGGGCTGTTTGATGTTGTTGAAGGAAAGATTTCCGGTGGCGATGAATATGCAACGCTTGATGTTGAAGCGAGTGGTATTAATGTTGTTGGAAATGAAGAGGGTTATTTGGTGAATGATGGTATTGTTAAGGCTGTTGAGGAGGGAAAGGGTCATGTGGACACGGCATTGGGTGAAGGTTTAGTGGATTTGGGGGTTGCTGTGAGGGAGGAAGTTGCTGTTGAGGATACTGTGAGAGACAAAGAATTGAAGGAAGATGGAGTTGTTGTTGAAGATACTTTGAGAGATGAGGAGCTGAAGGAAGATGGAGTTGTTGTTGAGGATACGGTTAGAGATGAGGAACTGAAGAAAGATGGAGTTGTTGATAAGAATATTGTGAGAGATGAGGAATTGAAGGAAGATGAGCTCTTGGGATTTAATGCTGTCGATTCTGCTCGGAAGATTGATGTTTCGGGAGACAATCTATCAATTTATGTGGATCTTTCTGGTTCTCTGACTGGAGTTGATTTTGATGTTGTGAATTGCCCTGGGGTTGTGGTGAGTGAGGAGTCTAAAGAAGCTGATGACGAGAAGGAAGAGTTAAATGGTAAGTTTCACGTCGGTGATATTGTCTGGGTTAAAACCAAAAATCAGTCTTGGTGGCCTGGAAAAATTTTTGATCCATTAGGTGTGACAAAGTATGCTGTCCAGAGTGACCAGAGGAACGGCTTATTGGTTGGTTACTTGGGGAGTTGCCACATTGCTTGGTGCTTGCCATCTCAGTTGAAGCCTTTCCATAAGGATTTTGAACAGATGGTGGTAAAAAATAAGGCTAGAAGCTTCCTTGGAGCAGTGGAGAAGGCTGTGGATGAATTTGGTAGGTGCCTCAAATCAGAGATGACTTGTTCTTGTATTCTCAAAGAAGGTTGGCAGTCAGCTGGCAATGATGGATTTCAGGACGGATTATCCATTCTAGAGTGCAGATTTGGTGAATATTCAGTTACTCAGTTTGAACCAGAGAAACTCCTTGCACAAATTAAAGATCTTGCGCTGGCTGTTTCCAAGCTCAGCGTACTTGAGTTAACTGTTACAAAGAATCGTTTGTCAGCATTTTATCAATCCATAGGACATAAACAATTACTTGCGAATCAACTCTGGGATACAACTGCTGATGAAGACGGCAGTGACAGGTGTGTGGCAAAAGGCAATTCCAAGGTCTATCGTGTACACCCAAATTCAACACCATCTGGAGGGAAATTGCAGAGCACAGAGGATGAAGTTCTACGACAAATGAAAAATGAAGACCTGGCTGTGATTTTTGGAAGGGACCTGGACATGTCCGAGAATTGCAGAAGCAATGCTCCTCGAGAAAATTTTGTCTCTAATGATGTGGCATCAAATTCCAGGAAGAGAAAGAGAAAGTATTCTGAACTCAAAGTGGAAGGTCCTGATGTCGATCCATTTTCTTCTCCGATTATGGAGGAGAAACAGCACTCGGGTTCTTCTTTAACAGTAGAGAAGAGCTCGGAGTTGAGAGAAAGGAAGAAGAGCAAGTATTTGTCATATCCCTATGTGAACTGGGAAGCTAAAGGCTTGCCTGGTCCATTAGAAGACCAAGGGCCTCAGGAAGTTTCTCAAGAGGACGAGGATGTGAACCCAGTACCTGGTCAGTTTATTGGGTCCCATTCAGTTTCGAAGTCTAGTGGCAAGAGGTTCCAGAAGAAATGGATCAGAAAATTCATAAGTGGGAATGATACATCCAAAAACCTAGAGTTGATCAATGCATCTGCTGCTGATTTGCTCTCTGAACTCTGTTTTACAGCTGTGGATTGTCTGTACCCGAATGAGAGTAAGAACTTCGATTTAGCTGAGTGGTTCTTTTCAAGGTTCAGAATATCAGTGTATCACGACGAATCCATTTATGAAAAGTATTGTAAGGATGTGATTGGGAGAAATAATGATGTGTCACTGGGAAAGGATGCCCAGGAGACAAATCAGACTCATCAGACTCAAACTCTGCCAAATGCCAAGGCCCAGAGCGAAAAGAACTCTAGAAACTCAGCTAGATCAAAAGTTAAATCTCTTTCTGGTTTGTCAGATGTAAACATAAACATAACCGCAGGTGCTGTATTCTTGAATTCTCCCCATGAGATGGCCCATCCCACGCCTAATGGAAAACCCAAGCCTAAGAAAGCACATACGAAGCAAGGAGCAATCCCAGCAGGTCAACAGATCAACCACCCGACTAGCATACCAGACTTGAACAGCAATGGTACCATGCCGAATTTTTTGGTAGAAAATTTACAAATTGTGGGCCATGTTGCTTCTGAAGATAAACCCAAGCCAAACAAAAGGAAAAAGAAAGTAGGCTTAGTTGAAGACAATGGGAGTACTACTGAACCTGGCACCATGTTAGTGGATTTGCAGGTGACGGGCCCATTTTCAATAAATGCTATTACTGATGAAAGTAACAGGGAGGGGGTTACTGCTAGCGTAAAAGATTTGTATGGAAACAGTACTATTCCAGTCATCTTGCCACACTCAGCTGAAGGTAAGCCTGTGCCAAAAAAAAGAAAGAGAAAGGAGGAATCAACTTCTGAGCAGAGCATCCTTGCTGCTGGCATACCAGATTTAAATGGGACTACTGCTGAATCAGGTGCCTTGGCCAAATCTGAGAAGAAGAGAAGAAGAAAAGGAGAAGGTATTGTGGGGCGACCAAGAAAGAAAACCACTGCTGGAAACATGGAATACTATAAAGCAGAGACCAATGGGGAAGCTCCAGCAACTGCTCTTCTCTTGACATTTGCTCCAGGATACTCCATGCCATCGAAAGAAATTCTGGTTGCAACATTTTGCAGGTTTGGTCCCTTGAAGAAATCGCAGACGCAGGTGATGAAGGATTCTTCTACTGCACAGGTTGTTTTCATGAAGAGCACTGATGCAGTTGAAGCAGCTAGGAGTTTAGAGAAGGCTAATCCTTTTGGTGCAACCCTCGTCAATTACGATCTTCATCTAATTCCAGCTGCTTCATCCTCTCAGTGCACCAAGGGATTTGGGACCCCTGTGAAGACTTCTGGGTCAATGCCAAAGCTTGCTGAGGCACCGCCCATTGACTTCATAAGGCAGAATCTAGAAATGATGACATCGATGCTGGAGAAGTCAGGAGATAATCTTTCTCCTGAGATGAGAGCCAAATTAGAGATTGAGATTAAAGGCCTCCTGAAAAAAGTGAGCTCATTGCCTAGTTCTTCCTCTTAATTGGAGGTGCGACTTAATAGAATTCTCTATTTAGGCTCCTTTTGGACTCTCTGTTATCAGCTGTTGTTTGTTTTGGTCTGTCCTCTAACGAACAGAGTTCCTGTGCAGTTCCTTGCACTAAGAGGTTATAAGCAGTGGGTAAGCCTAGGGATCCTTTGTTTTAATATTACTTCAAGTTATTTTCCTCAATTTGCTTTATCTCTGTGCATGTTTGGTGAAAGCCTCATAAATCTTTCTAGGAGGTGAGGTGGATCATGTTGGGCACAGGAAATTAAAAAAGAAGTCTTTAAGCTCAAATCCAACTTCTCACAAAAGCATAATAATAATAAAAAAAAGGTTTGAAGCAGGAGGCTGGCAATACAAAACAAAACCAATCTTTGCCTGGTACAACACTAGCTAGCTGGAAAAAACCAAATAATCCAGACAAGGTTCTATTTTAGTGTTAAAATTTGTTTTAATAGTTGGAAATTGTCTTTAAATATTGTTTGATAGTAATGTCTATTTTGAGCAAATTGGTAGGCCTATGCTAATGAATAGACTTGTACTGCTGTGTGCTTATGATGCTCTACAAGAAGCAAGCAGTTTACAAGGACCCAGTTAAGTTTTCATGTAGAGAATGGTTTTACGTGCATATGCACCCACAACTGCATTGCACAGTCAATATATTTTGTGAAATACTAGCTAGTAAATGAGCGCTCAAATCGATTTCATATGATCATGTGATTGCCTATTTGCTGAATTTTCTGTTTTTAAAATTTTCTGGGCATGGTATAGATGGTGTCAATCAATCAGCAATAAATTAACTAAAATGATATTGTTTTCTTAGCAAGATTTGAACTAAAATGTTGGAATTGAAATTGGCAATGAATTAATGGTGGCAGTATGATGGCAATGGAATAAAATTAGAATTCAACTTTACTTGTGGGAAAAGAAAAAGAAAAAGTGAGAAATCTTGATGGCATCTCACTTGTTAAATTGTAACCTTTTCAGAAAAGTGAAGGGTGTTATGCAGTTTTGCTTGAAAGAGTTGATTGAAAGTTTTCTTCAAGAATTGGAAGTTTTGTTCGTAAAATTTCACTGTGATGGCTAATATTTTGAAATAGTGGCTTTCTTGACAAAATTTGCAAGAGGTTGTGTCTTGAACCACCATGATTCTAGGTTTTGATACTTGCCACTGGGATTCATGCTAACCGGGCAAATTTGAAATCTGTTATGTAATGTCGATTTATTTTAATGTGATTTGGTGAAGCTGCAAGAATAAGCGTGCTGGTCTTTAAAAGCATATGATGCTGCACGAAGATTTTTCCAATAAAAATGATATTGTTCTGTTTTATTAATTTTCTATTTATTTTATCGTGGCCACTTTGCTCATGCACGATGCTTAGCAGTCTGCTCACAAACATCAAGAATGCTTGTAATTCTGCTCGCAAGCCTTTCCCTTTAAATAGACCTGCTGCTGTCAAAAGTTGCAGTCCAAACCAAATTTCCCTAGCGTTTTGCTGTTGGAATGAGGGTTTCTTTTCAGCATTGGATGTATAGCCCTTTCAAAAATTGATTATTGCCAGGCACGACCCTTTTGGTACTCAAGAGATCCAGTGCCTTGCTGATTAAGGTTTCAGTTTCTGACACTGGAAAAACCTAATGAGTAAGGCAGTGACGTATCACAGGTTATGAATTGCTAACATTAAATACTTACATTAGTGGTGCTCAGAGCAACTTGACAATGCGCTTTCATGACCTGCAATTCACCTGTGATTCGGTTTCAATGAGCTTGGTTGTGTTCTTCTGGCTCTGATATAATTTCTTGAAACCAAAAAGATGTAATCAGTTGAATAGTGAATTTCTATCCTGCTACCCAGATAAACACCTCCGAAGGAGAAAGGAAAGGGTTTTCCATGAGATCGGTTATCACAAAACTAATTCGCCCCAAACACTGGATAATCCATTCTGCAATAACTCTGTTCATATTGTTATACGCATATCACCCTGTTACCCGGACCCGATACTTCTCATCAAATCATATCATGTGATTCTTTAAAGCAAGGTAAGAAGAGAACAAGTTTCCTAAGCATCACCTTTTCATTTGAATTGAAGCTACATTGCTATGAAATCAGTTCAAACACTGGATAATCCATTCTGCAATAACTCAGTTCATATTGCCTCGGCTACCACCAGTATAAAGAAAGTATACCAGGTTACCAGCGCCACATTCTGGCAGAAAACAGTTCTAGTTTTAAAAGCAATGAACACGAAAAAATCGAAATGCGCATTTTCAAGCTAGGAGTTGCTTCCCTCATTGCAGGCGAAAGGTAAAAATCGAAATGTACCTGTAAGTTATCTGGATTATAGCTGAATCGAATACAGCTATGAATAGAAGGAATACAAGTTATGCAGATATGGACGTCGACTTAGTCGGGCAGCTGGAGTTGTAGCTTCAAATAAAAGGATTCGTAGATAGATTGATGAAGATTGGTGCAAGAAGAGCAGCATCCTTGTGAAACTTGGTTGAAGATGAAGCGTTGAAAACCTGGGAAGTGGGTGATTGTTTTGTTTTTTCAAACAAATTGATTAGGATGCTCTCACAAAGAGCTTCAAAAGTCAGATTATGGGAGAAATAAGGAAGTGGCGCCATGACTATTCATTTGCTCTTGGGAATTCGCTAGTCTCTTATATGACTTTTGAATGCTCTTGGGTCAAGATTGATTGCCTTTTGACGTACTATTTTTGTGTGTTGTGCTTTTGTGTTCATCAATGATGTCTTCTGTTGTATGGTGAAGCGGTTCTGGTGTGGTGGAAGGCGGTTCTGGTGTGGAGATCTATGGTGTGGTCCTGAGATTTTTCTGTTTTTGATGATGGGATTGGTGTCAATAATTTGTTGAACAATTTATTAAAACATGGTTAAATAGATATATTTTAGTTGATACTAAAATGAGTTTTATTTATTTTTTGGGTTTAAATTTGTGGATTTAATCTTGAATATAAACTTTTTAATATAAAACATTAATATGATTTAAATAAATTATAAGTAACTGAGAAATTGATATAAAAAACTCTTGATTGGCATGTTTTGGTGAAACCCAAAACTCTTTAAAAATTTCTATCCTACATAGTAAAGAAATAAAATGTGTGCTAGCCTAGCTCGTGCGCCAACTCGTGAAATAATATTTTGGGCTATAAAAAATTATTTTTGCCAACTGAAATTTAAACTTGGATTTGGTTTATCATTTCTTTCAACCCGTTATTTTATCTAGTCTAGCTCATGAATGTTAACGGTTTCTTTCATAAGCATATTCTGCAAATTTGAATAGTTTTTTCAACCTAAAAATTCAGATTTATAATTACTATGTTCAGATTTAATTTTTGATTTATGGTGACAAATTAAAGTTTGATAATGATGAAAATTATTTTTGATTATTACCATAATTAATTCTTTAATATTTTAGTTTCCAATATTCACTAAAAAGGGAGGTGAAGGAAGGGTTTGATACAATATTTTTTTTAAGATTTTTATAAACTCTTCCTTATCTTATTTTTAGTGTTTTCCTTCTTTTTTTATGCTTTGATTTTTCTTTCAAATCTAGAACTTATGTTTATCTTATTGAAATATATTTGAGTTACATAAATTTTGGTTCAAATACCTTATTTAGAAGTGCATATAAATTAAGGTTGTGTTATTAGAATCTTGAGAGGTTTATTGCAAACATCCTTTGCACCAAAAGATGAGCAATAAAGTTTGAAGAACATAAGATTCATCATAGACAACAATAAAGCTTCATCAATTTTAAAGTGCTTCAACAAGTAAGTACCTTTCTTTTATTTTGTTTAATGTTTTTTTTTAGTATGCATTTTAGGATTATTTTTCAATCTCTTATGCTTCTTTGAATGTATGTTTAGTATGCTTGCTAGAACTTTTATATAATTTCTTCTTTAATAGCATGATTGTTATGATCTATATGTTTACAAGTTTATTGCATCCTTATAGTTTCAACATGTTTGAACTCTAGGCTTTCCTTGAAATATTTTTATGTTTAGCATGCCTTTTTTTTTTTTAAACTAAACAATCTTGCTTAATTTCTTAAAATTTTGGCTAACAATATCATGGCTAGAATTTTATCTTGGAATATTAGTGGTTTTGTGTTGCTTGTCAAGAAAAAAGGTAATTAGAAAGATAAAACAGATATGAGAGGGGTTCATATTGTTTTGTCTTTGGGAAAATAAAGTTGTTGCTATTAATATGAAATTCTTTTCTTTTATATTGGATCAGGATAGTTTGGGATGAAAGAATGACAATACGGTGGATAGGTCTAGTTGACTTCTTGTAATTTAGGATGCTAAGGTCATTAATGTCTATTGCATCCAAAGTTAGATTGGAGCAATAATTGTAAATCAAAGTTTGTGTGTGTCTATATATATATTAGACTAGTGAACAAAGACATTTAGTTTATCATCATAAAGACATACTAAACATAAGATGTCCAACAAACACCTATAGTTTATGCATGTTTAAAACTATAAGCATGCAAAAACTTAACTCATGACAAACATGCTTTCAACAAAAATATAATAAAAAGAATTTTAGCATGCATTATAAGCATACAATCAAACTTGTAATTGATATTAACTCAATGCTTTAGTATGCATACTAGTAATAAAAAAAATATCTATGTTTAAATTAAAACATAGAAAGGTGCTTACTTATTGAATTATTTTAAAGTAATGAAACTTTTATTGTTGTCAAGGATGAATCCTTTATTCTTAAGGCTTTACTGCTCCTCACTTGTCCAACTAAAATGTTTGCAATATGCATCCCAAAGTCTCAATAACACCATTTTAATTTAGATGCACTTCTAAATAAGGTATTTGAACCAACAAATATGAAACTCAAATATATGTCAACAAGATGAACCTAAACTCTAAATTTGAAAGAAAAACCAATGCTTAAAATGAGAAGAAAACAATAAAAAACAAGGTGAAAAAAAAACATGTAAAAATTTTAAAAATTAAAGCTGGAAACTCTTCATTCACCCCCTTTTTATATTGAATTTTAGAAGCTAAAAGATTGAAGAATTAATAAGAACTAATTCCCACCATTATCAACCTTTAATTACCCATTATAAATCAATAATTAAATCTAGAAAAACCAAGAGTTCTTTGAGAATAATTTTCCATTCACCCATAATTTTTTTAAATCATTTTAATTTCTTATTAGTTTGAAAATGAGTCAAAGACTTGTTGAGAGATGTTAATTTGATAGATTACTACATCAAGATAGATAACTTTTGACTTTGAACCTTTCTTAGTGAAATACTATTAGACTCATTAGACTAAATAGTAAATGTAATGTCTTAAACTATTCAGCCTTTTATGTAAACCAAGACAATAGTACTTATATAGTAATCTACCTAGACATTTCTTTTGGTTTTCATTGTTGTGTTTATTTTGGCCCTGGACAAATCTTGGACTCATGAGTGTTGTAGAGAATTCAGTTTTTATTCTCAAAGAAACAACCATATTTTTCACTCATATAGGTGATCTTTCATTAAAAACATTCTGCTCATTTATTATACCAAGACATGAAAATCATTAAGAGCTTAACTCACTTTTTATCACGTTGCAACTAACACTTAGTTCATCATTGGAATAAGTAGAAAATAATAATTTTCTAATGTTAAGAATATTATATGACTTAGTTTTGCATTTGAACCTAAATCTTAGGATCTCAAATAAACTAGGTATGATCACTCTCATTACATTGTTTCATCTTTTAAAGGCTTTAAGCCTATTTCTATCGAAGAATTATATGCAAGTTTTTTTTACAAACCTTTGGTTGGCGGATTTGAAATATTTTCCTTTGACTTTACATGGTCAATGAGAATAATTTCATTTGAGAGAAAATATTTAATGATATTATGTTTACGATATATATGTCTAGACTTACCATTATACATACTACTTTGTGCCCTTTTAATTGCTGATTAACTATCGGAATAGACATAATTAGCTGCCACTAGTTTTGGCCAAAATGAAATATCCTTTAAGAAAATTTAAAGCCATTTATCTTCCTTTTCAATTTTATCAAGAACAGTAAACTCTTATTTCATAGTGGATCTTGTGATACATGTTTATTTAGAGGATTTTCATGACACAACTATTCCACCAAGTATGAAGACATAGCCACTTATGGATTTCAAATCTTTAATGTTGGAAATCTAATTAGCATCATTATACCCTTATAGTACCATTGAGTAACTAATATAGTGCAGCTCATAATTTAAGGTGTACCTCAAATATTTGAGTACCCTTTTTATTGCATTTTAAAGATCCATACTTGGATTACTTATAAATATACTCAGTTTACTAACTTAGTAACCAACATCAGGCTCTATGCAGTTCATAACATACATTAGGCTTTTAACTATTCAAGAATATTTAACATTACCTTTATTCTTAGATAGATGTACACTTAAATCAATTAGTGTTTTAATAATGTTGTATTCACCTTTATAAGATTTTTCAAGAATTTTCTTAACATAATGAGATTGGAACAATACAAATCCATTAGATGTCCTAGAAATTTGTATTTCTAGTGTCGAGGGGCGACATTGGGCTGACATGCTTTTTGTACCTCCTGAGAGGTATTGTTATTGGGAAAGAAAGGGTTTTGGATTTAATCATAAAATTATGATTATGGTTCATGAGTCGTCACTTGTATTATGGTTACTAGAAACCCTGTGATCTGCGAGAGTCTAGGTAAGAGACTAGTTGTGTAAGGGGAAGACTCATCACCCCTAATGCATCCTACCTAAGGTAACCTGCATTGTTGTTTGATTGTTTTTCCAGGTCAGGTTTCTATTTGTTGATCTTTTTCTAAGGTCCAAGGCAGATCTTCCTTTGTGAGGAGGTTTCTATCTTTTCAAGCTAAATCCTAACCATTCTAAAGTTCAAATTTTAGCATCACATTTATTTTTGTATTTTTAATATTCAAAGATATACTCTACGGTGTAGTTTTATACGTCCATATGCTAAAGTCTACAACTAAATCCTAACACTTTAAATATAAAGTGAATAAAATGATTGGTGAAGAATATTTGATATTTTAGCCAAATCTTAATGGATACTCATAAATTAGTTACGATATTCATTTTGCATTTTAAAACATAAGAAAGATGCAATTTTTTAATGAAAATATGCTTAAAAAAATTTTAGAATTTGGCCGCACTCAAAAAAACAAAATATTTTTTTTTGAAAGAGGAAATTAATTTGAATTTTTGTTGAGATTTTTTAAATTTTTTTTAATTTTTAGAAATGTTTTGGAGAAAATTAGGTATTTTAATACCAGATCTGTATCTTATAGTGTAAATATACAACCCGATATTATGCAAAATTGATAGAAAAACATGTGAGAAAATCATATTTTTTTGAAAGGATTTTTGAAAATTTTGAAAATTTTTTAAATATATAATATTATAATTATATTATTGAATATATTGGGTTGGGCTTGACCTTGTTATATATGCTAAGCCCATCCTGGTAGGGCCAAGATCGACACAAGTAGGTTAGGCCAATGTGGGCTCAAAAAAAGGGGGTTAGGTCGATGTCGGCCCAATATATCTTTTTTAGGTTTGGGCCGGACTCGACCTAGCCATTTAGGTTGGCCCAGAACTGGTCCGATCTAGACTCGGGGGGGTGGGTAATTATTTTTTCCTCTTGATCATGCAGAACGATGGAAAAGGGGGGAAGACGAGAAAGAGGGCAAAGGGAGGAAAAATTACCTATCATGGTGAGCTACTGCCGGCTTGGCCGTGAAGCTGGTGGAGAGGATGGTGGTTTCACTGGCGGTGCTGGCTACAGTTGAAAGAAAAAGAAAAGGAAGAAACCTGCAGAGGGGAGAGGGAGGAGCTCGTGGTGGTTGCCCCTATCACCAGCAAGGATATGAGTTTGCACGGATGCTAGGTCGCTCTCTGTCACGACATGGAGGAGGTTGTGGTGGCTGAAAAAGCAGCGAAGAGAGAGAAAGAAGAGAGGGAGATGTCAACTGGAAAAACTGGGAAGGCTGGTTTTTTGGCAAACCTAAGCCTCTAATAAAATTAATTTGACAAATTTAAAGATAATTAAGTCCTTACACTTAATTAAATCCTTCAATTAAACTCAAATTAAAAAGAATATTTAAACTCAGTCTTCACTTGCTTATTATTGGACTCCTTGATTGATTTTTTTATAAAATCCTTCATGCTTGTTGATATAATATTTATATAAAACTTTTTTAAGACTTATTCTCAACTAAGCAAAGTATTATTTTAATTTTTATATTATTGTTATCATCAAAATATATAAAAACATAGATGTATGAATTAAAGGTCAATAATTTGCTCCTTTTTTATGATGACAATAAATATATATAATTTATATGTGAACAAATGTCTCCCCTTAATTTTTGCATTATAATATATGAAAAAATTTAACAATTTAGCACAATCTAAGTAAGTATAAAAAGATTGCATATTCAATAATAATTTATGCATTAAGAAAATTAGATTTCTCCCCCTAAATGTATGCATATGTTATTAAAACGCATTTCTCTCACATATCTCATCTCTCTCCAATACTTATCTATATTTCTTCTCCCCCCTACACATTTATCTATATATTATCTCTCCATCTTTGTGTCTCTTTAATGTGATGCACATCTATTTTAAGCTGTATTAGACAACTCTCTATTCTAGTTAACCAAGTACTAGTCGAAGCCTTTTCAACCAAGGAAATAAGCTGTGGTGTCTTAAACATGGCTTCAAATTCATTGTCATTATTGATATTTACATATGCATCTAATTTTTACTTTTACTTGGAAGACTAGCTTTTTGTTTTAATATTTTATTAGTTGTAATAATTTTTTTATTTTTAAATTCAAATACTTTTTTGTTTATTTTATTAAGTATAGAAACTTAATAAAAAAATCATAACACTAGAAACGAGTAAATTTTTTTTCTTCTTATGAGCCACCAAAACAAACAAGGCCACATAATTGATGAGTGTTTTTAGACATTAGCATAATAAATCTTTATATATATATATATATATATACATATAATATCATTGTCCATAAAATATTTAAGAAAATAACATAATTTAGAGAGTTGCAAATGATTTTTATGACTCGCATGTGTTACTAAACTCTCTTAAATTATAAAATGGTATAACATAGATTACAATAAAGAGAGAAGATAGAGGATATATATATATATATATAAAAGAAATAAATATAAAGACTTTAAAAGCACATCAAAACTTAAAAAACGACACTACAAGTACTGTAAAAAAGATCTCAATGAGGTAAATTCAGCACCACCAAGGACGATAATTGAGGGTGACTGAAGTTGGCCACACAAGTTATCTAAAGATAATGGGTGACTCACTTGTCTTTGGACAGCTATATGGCCACATCCCGTTCATTGTTGATGACCTTCCTTGGTGTTGTTGGTTCATCTCATCGAGATCTTTTCGATGGTATCGATGGTGTTGTCATTGAAGTTTTGGTGTGCTTTTCAGATTTCTTTTTTTCTTCTTTCTTCTCTCTCTCACCCTCTATTCACATATCACAACGATGAGAAAGGAGAGAGGGAAAATAAGAAAAAAGTCATGGGAGCAAATCAAAACTCTGATAACGATACATCAGTACCATAAAAAAGATCTTGATGAGATAAATTTAGTGACATCTAAGAAGGTCATCAACAGTGATTGGAGTGGGTCAAACGAGTCACTCAAATGCAAGTGAGCCACCTACCACCTTTGGTGACATTTCCTAATATTGTTGAGATCTCATTGAGATTTTTTTACGGTGATGATGGTATTGTAATTAGAGTTTTAGTGTGATTTCAAGATTTATTTTTTTTTCTCTCCTCTCTCATTTCTTTTTTTTCCTTTTTTTTATTGTAATTTGTGATAGGTCATTTAATAATTTGAGAGACATGCGACTTGAGAACTTGTGATATTTTTCTAAATATTTTTAGATTGTGTTATTTTTCTAGTGTGCTAAATTATTAAAAAAGAAAAAGAAAAACTCTACATAATCCGAGAAGAAGTTCTCTGCTTTTCATTGAAAACTGCAATTTCCACTTCTATGTCTCGAACTGCCCCAACCACCTAGGCAGTTAAAAATCTTCATGTCAATAACAACTTAACCAGTCTCCAGGCATATACAAAGCAGCAGGAATGTCATAAAAGTACGAGTTAAGAGTGCACTAAGACATATTTTTTAAGCTAAAAAAGCACTGCTATATCTTCCTCGATTAAACAACAAAACAAAATCCTGCACGTTTGAATCTGATCATACACCGAATTAATAAAAGATAGAAACAAGATAGGAACATAAAAACAAATAGTAAGATACTAAGCAGTCATTCTTGGACTCTCGTTGTTCACATTCACACTCTTGCTGTTCGTAGAGTCAATGAGATTTGGAGACCACGCCTTCATAGAAAAAACATGAAAAAAACCTTTCCATCAAAGGCAATTACTTAGTAATTACTGGATGACCTAGAATGCAGATGAGTCCACAACCAGTGATCACACTGTAGGATCTTGGGATTGGATTACACTAAAGTATTGGTCGTGGATGATCCATAACCATTCATCATGCCTGTCCATGATCCTAAATTGTTTAGGTATCCAAATGTGTCCTTCCCACCATCAGAGCAACCCTGGTCTTGCCAGTCAAGGGACAAGAGCTTGGTGTTTGGCTTCACATCAATTGCATTCTGATCATTATTTCCTTGAACATAAGGAAGCATTAACCTTTGGCAAGTTTCCATGAAAGTGCCACTGTTTCCATCAAGGGACATCCCAAATGGAGAGCAAAGATCACTAAAATTTGGTGCTAACCCATGATGATGACTCGTATCTCCGAGTCCACTAACCATACCCAAGTCACCATTCCCCATGAAATCATAATTCCTAGAGCTTCCCACTAAAGCTTCTAACTTACTATCCATAAAATCTATAGGCCTTGGGTTTTCTAGCATACCGATATTGTACTTGCTATCCATGAAGTTAGAGGTTGCAATTGTTCCTTGTGAACCAAGTATGCTATTTAGGTGTGAAAGTTGCACCTCAGGAAATGAAAGGTGAAGATCAGTAGGATTGTGGGAGGATGATGATCCAGGGTCAATTTGGTTAACTGATTGATCATTTGATTTCTTAGACACTTTCTTGTTCTTTCTACATCCACCACCCACAGGGATGTTCCTCAGGGTGCCTCCTTTGGTCCAGTACCTCCTGCAAGTCTTGCAAAAGTACCTTGGCTGGGAGAGGCTGTAGTTGTTGTAGTAACAAAATTTGGTGTGTGTTGAGTCACACCTAGGGCATTTGAGAGCTTGGTCATGTGGGGGCCTAAGCCTCCTCTCTATCAAGGGCCTTGAACAAGTGAGCATATCCCCAGATGGTGAAGAAGAATCCATTCCAGACTCATCGTTAATCGTGCCCTAAACACAAAGTAAAGCAAGAAATTTAATGGGGAAATGTGTCAGGTCATTTACAATAGTGCAACGGACAAGAGGGAAGAAGAAATTATCTTGTCTTTTCATGCTTCGAGGTATCAATAATGTGCCCATGAGGACTAGACATTCTTTTTCCTTTTTAGAACATATACATTAGAATGTCATGTCATGAACGCTAAAAAATTGCAAAAAATACAGTGAAGCCAAGAACTTCTCTCTAAATATGTACTTCCAAATCTAGTAAAAACAGATTATGATCAATATTTTGGAGCCTGGAATACATCTTTTTTCTGAATTAATCAGTTCTAATATAGCTCTACATTGAACATTATAAATATTCTTTCAAGTAGTAATGTATATATATGAAAAGAAGAGTAAAATCCCATACCCATTTACTATATATATGCATTGACAGGATTAATGTATCTCACTAGTTTAAACCATAAGAAAATGACAGGCTTTTCTATGGTGAATTGTCCATCTATTCTACTCATCTTATTTAGAATAATGCAGAATAATTTTTCACACTGTAAGGCAGAAGTGAAAATCCCATGTGATGGGTGTGTACGAGCTAGATGCAGAGCTTCAAATTTCCAAGAGGAGAACATATCATACCTGCAGCCAATCACTTGAATCCATGCAAACTTGCAGTGAAGTAAGACCCATTAAAACGCAGAATCAAATGGCACAAACACACGGTTTAGGGTGTGTATATAGCATTCACCAACTCCCCTTCCCTAATTCAGTCACACTTGATCATTACTTTCATTTGTCTAACCTTGATGCATATTAGCGCTTCTAAGAGCTAGATAGTGAGAGAGGGATAGGGAGCGAGAGAGAGAGAGAGAGGCGCAGAAGGGAGTGAGAGTTGGATGGATATGGGAAGAATGGGGGTGGAGGGCAGTGAATAAGAAGGCAAGAAAAAGGTACTTCACTAGTACTGTAAAAAGAGAGAAGGGAAGGGAGAGAGACAAGGGTGATCAGCTCCTACTGCTCTACATTCATTAGTGTAGTTACGGTCCATGTCCACAGTCGGTGGGCTTAAAACATTCGAAGGTCCCTACATTGTCTGTCCAATGCCATTACAGAGGGACCCACTCATCTTGGACCAAAACCTTAACAAAACGAACGGCTGTGATGTCATTGTTTATGTTAAGCAGTGACGATGAGAACGTTGGATTGTGAGTGGGGTGATGGTAACGTCAGAAATAGCGGCTTGGTCGTCACAAGGTCCAAATTATGTGATATGACAGAAGCTAAGTCGAAGACAGAGAGAGAATATGGATTTTGGGGTTTTCGATAAAGAAACAAGGGCAGGGCATACCGAAAGAGCACTCTAACTCGAGGGGCCAAGTGAGTGGACCCACTCGCCTCCTCCCACAAGCAAAGGATCGATTCTCCTTACCATGCGCCCCTCACGTGCCTTCCCCCCTCTTCCCTTACCCCATGGCCACTCTGTTCATCTGTTGTGGCAAATGCCAAGAGACACTGCCTTGGGCACTCGACATGCATTGCCTGACATCTTTGTTTCATAAGCGGAGACGTATAATTGTAAGGCACTCCAAAAGCCAGCAATATTGTTTGAAATGCCTGAGTTTATCTAAGAATTCCACCACTTCATGTATTTGAGATTGTGAACTTGTTGTATATTTCTATATTGGGAGGTTAAGAAGATCATCTTAATGTAATTAATCACATGATATACTGTAAGAAGGAGATTCAATTAATCTTAATTAATTTTCTCTTTTCCATCAAAACTCTACTTAGCTAGATAGAGCTGCTCATAATTCAAATGACAAATCGTGAACTACCTAGGTATATAGATTCAAAAGCACCAGATCACTTGAGGTAAGAGAAAGAATCATCGATCATGGTGAAACTTACTTTGCCAAGGCAAGTAGATAGCGTGAGCAACACACCAAGCTTAGATCCAGTGCTTGAGAGGGCCCAAAGAACAAACAATCAGGTGAATAAATTAAAGTGTATGTGCCCCATGTTTCACGGGGTAAACTGACAGGTACTTCATGTAAGGAACAAAGACGAAGGAGACTGGATCGAGAGAGCTATAATCTGATCTAACTATTAATTTCCATGCAGTAATCAGTACTGCTAATCATTATTTGTTTCTTTTAGGTACAAATCAATGATAGGGTTATACCCATTTTGATCGCTCTTCAGGATGGAAGCAGCAGCAGCAGCAGCAGCTTATCATCATGGCCATAGCTCTGGGAAACCCAGCATAGCTTTCGATTTACCAATCATTTCCTTCACAAATCTATTATTGTCAAATCTAGTAGGTGATGCACTCGTGTTTAGGATTATGGTATCATTTTCTTTTTAAAAATGATTTTTTTATATAATAGTTGATTAATTTATTAATAAAATAGCCATTCAGATTAAAAACACTATAAATTTTTTAAAAAATTAAAAACAAATTCAACTACAATATATCAATATCATCAAAATCTAAATTTCATTCCTTGAACCCCTTCTGCCTGTATTCATCAAAAACATGAAAATTGCTTTCTACAAATAAGGTCAAATCCTTTATATGATAAATCAGAGTTACTAACCTTTATCCAACAATATTGCAGGCAATGAAAAATCAAACCAAAAAACCGCATTCCAATTCACTATTTTGGCGTTAAAAACAACTTAATTATGTGTGAGCCAAATTCCCCGAGCTATTCCAAAAAAACAAGACCTGACAAAACTTTTCCATCTTTCTAGTTGCACGCCTCCACCATTCATACAAAATGATTATCTATTGTCTTTGGGATACACCACACAACTCCCCACTAGAACAAATATCAACACCTAGTTTCCATGTGAATGGACATTGCAGCACCAGATGGTCTATGCTTTCCAGTTCTCTATCACAAAATAGGCATCAGGCTGCTTCATGTGAGAGTCAATCAGTCAACCACGCTATAACCAAAAAAAAAAAAAACTTATTTATTTAAAAATATATTAAAATAATATTTTTTTAAATTTTATTTCTTACACTAACACATGATCAAAGCAATCTAAAATTTTAATATATTATAAATTAAAACAAAAATATTTTTTGAACGTAAAAACAAACACTCTCAAAGATATTAAATACAAACTACTACTATTTATGTAGATAGTGCTCAAAGAAATCTTATTCTAATTTAAAACAAAAATAAAACAAACACTCTGGAAGATATTAAACACGAATTGCTACTATTTATGTAGATAATGCTCAAAGAAATCTTATTCTGATTCTATTGAATTTGATTAAACGGTTTAAGATGTTCAAATTTGACAATTTAATTGTTTTAAATGAAGAGGGTTATCAATCTCTTGCAATGTGAACGCAACCTTTGTGTTTCTTTAAACCCAAGGAGTCGTAGCAGCTCTCAGAGCACTAATCCAAACACTTTTCGACCTATATGCTTACAAAACAATAAATGCTACGGGACCTATACGCCCATTCTTGATTCATCCTTGATAGCGAAAAGGTGAGAGACCGACGTCTGAAAGATATCTTACTTCAGCCATACGAAAACGAAACCTTAATATTCAAGGCAGTGGAATGATATTTACCCATGTTTGATTCATAATTTTAACCCTATCGGCATTTATAAGGCAGAAATTGTGTTCTTAATCCTACTCGATTTCATGGTGTGAAAAACCAATCCATTTTGAAATATATTTTTTCCATGATATTAAAACTATTAGAATATTTAAGTTTAAATCCTATAAAAATAAGCGTAGGAGAAGATTATTCTCATTTATAGACCAAGATGGGTTAGTCCTCTCAATCAACCTAAGAAAATAGATTAATCATGTTGCCATATCTTTTATGCATGTTTTATTCAATGCGTCATAGGTTTCTTTTTTTAACAAATAAAATATTTAGAAGGGAAACATTTTTCGTTTAATAATCACCACCGCTCCTATTCCTATATAGCAAACATTACTTTCACACTAGCTAGCTTCAAGCTGATGATCAAATTATAATTTTGAAAAAATCATGGTACGGAAAATGTTGGGTTTTTTCCTTTTCCTTTTTGGTTGGTTGCTGTAAGAATGAAGAGAATATTTAGAAAGAATAGCTCAACCCTTCAAGGTTGGGATTTTATTGTATTTATAGTCAATACAAAAGTTTTTAAAAAGAGTATTCAAATCTATAACAACTATACAATATCATATTACTTGCCTAGTTTATAGCCTAAGCTCTAGCTAAGATAAGAGATAGAGTCAATTGCCTAAATTATAGCTATACAAATCTGGCAATATCTTGAATCCTATCATGTCCCCTCAAGGTGATGGGGAGGATGCCACAACAACTTGTCATGAAAGGAATGAAATGTGGGAGAAGGTAATCCTTGGGTAAAAAGATCGGCAAGCAGATTGTTGGAGCGGACAAATAAGGCCTGAAGGAAGCTAGTGGAGACCAATTCACGAATAAAATGATAAGATAATTCAATGTGTTTGGTACAAGCATGGAAGACAGGATTGTGTGCCAATTGAGGTGCACCTATGTTGTTAGTGTATAGTGTGCAATGTAGAGGAGTGTTATAGCCAATGTCTCGAAGGATATAAGAAATCCATAAGAGATCTGTAGAAGCATAAGTGAGGGCTTTATACTCAGATTTCATGCTAGCAAGTGCTACTATTAATTGTTTCTTGGCACTTCAAGAAATAAGATTAAAGCTAAGAAAAACACAGTGACCCATGGTGGAGCGACGAGTGTCAGGGCAACTTGCCCAATCGACAACAACCAAGCAAGTCAAGTTAGGACGTGTATTAGTGTAGAAGTAAATGCCAACACCAAGGGTACCTTTAAGGTAACGCAAAATGCACTTAATGGCTTGGAGGTGAGCATCACGTGGATTTTGCATAAATTGACAGACCTATCAAACTAAATAAGAGATATCTGGTCATGTGAAGGTGATATATTGTAGAGCTCCCACTAGACGACAATATTCATGGGATCCAGTAACAGATGGCCATCAGAATTGGAGAGTTTTCAACCAGAGATGACAAGAGTAGATTGCGGTTTGCAATCAAGCATGTTGGTAGACTTAAATATGCAAAGTAAATACTTAGTTTCCATAAGACGAAGCTGGGTGGAGGTACGATGGACCTCAAGGCCAAAGAAATAATGAAGATCACCAAAGTCTTTCATATGAAAGCGTTTAAAAGTTGATCAATGATGTGATTAACAAGATAATCTAAAAAGCCCGTAATAATAATATCATCAACATAAACAAGAAGTAATATTGTGACAGTAGAGGAATGCTGAGTAAAAAGAGAATTATCAGCCTTTCTAAATTTGAAGCCGAGAGAAGTTAAAGCATGACTGAAACTCTGAAACCATACCCGAGGTGCTTGGCGCAAGCTATAAATAAAATGGTGTAATTTGTAAACATGGTGTGGAAAAGAAGAGTGTATGAAGCTAGGAGGTTGTGACATATAAACCTCTTCAGTCAAAACACCATAGAGAACTGCATTTTTGACGTCAAGCTGTCGAATACTCCATCGACGAGAGAGACCAACTGAGAGAAGGATTCGAATTGTTGTGGGTTTAACGACTGGGCTGAAAGTGTTAGTAAAATCATTGCCCTGTTCTTGGTTGTAACCTTTAGCTACAAAGTATGCCTTGTAGCGTTCAATGGAACCATGAGCTCGTTCTTTAACTTTATAAACCCAACGATAGCCAACAACATTCATAGAGGATGTATGAGGCACGAGAGTCCAGGTCTGATTATCAAGAAGTGCATGATATTAATCTTTTATTATAGAAACCCAATGAGAATCTTGGCTGGCAGTTGTGAAGGTCGAAGGTTAAAGGTTCACAGGGTACGGAGGTTGGAGGTAGTACAACAAACCTTTGGGGTAAGGGATAATTACTAGCACAAAGAACACGAGGTTTTTGGATGCCATTTTTTTCACGAGTAAGCATGGGATGGTGATTGGAAAGTATTGTAGCCGGAGTTGGTAATGGGGAGGTAGTTGGTTGGATTTCTGGCTGGTTGGTGTCAACACGACTATAGGAAGTGGCGGGAGATGCAAAAGCAACATGGGGTGAATCAACAGTGGGTGCAGACTCCATATGTGGGGTTGTATTTGGTGCATTAATAAGACCAACAGAAGAAAAATCCAAGTTCAGAGATAAGGAATGACTTTGCAAGGCTTAAAAGCTAAAGCCAAGGGTAACCGTGATTGAGGAACAAGTGTTGTAACGACAGTGAGTAAACTAGAACATAACCCATAAGAAAATTCATTTTCATTAAACACCACACGTTGAGAGATGAAGACACGATCACTAGAGGGATCCAAACAACGATTACCTCTATGGATAGTGGTATACCCAATGAAAATGCAGCGTTGTGTTTTTGGGGTAAGCTTGTTTTGACCATAGTCACCAAGAAATGAGTAATAAGAACATCCAAAATTCTAGAGTAAAGTGTACTCAGGGTGAGTACCAAAGAAAGCCTTATAAGCGGACCGTCCTGAAAGGATTGGAGTTGGCAGCCTGTTAATTAAAAACACAGCAGTAGAGAAAGCTTCAAGCCATAAATGTCGCGGTAACAAGGCCTGATGTAAAAGAGATAAACCATTTTCCTGAATATAATGATGCTTTCTTTCGGCAATACTATTCCATTGAGAAGTGTGTGGGCAGGAAACTCTTAGAAAAATGCCATTGACATCTAGAAGGAATGAAAAACTCATTCAATGATTCTTTAGCATCATCATATTGAATATTTTTAATTGCTGATGAAATTGATTTTCAATCATGTTTGTAAAGTTGGTAAAGCAAACAAAGCTATCAGAACGACATTTCATAGGATAAAGCCAACAATATCTGCTATAATCATTAATAAAAATAATGTAATAGATATAACCAGAAGTAGTGATAGTAGGAGAGAGACCCCAATATCACAATGCACAAACTCCAAAACATGAGTAAAAAGTCTATTTGATAAATGAAAGGGCTATTGCATGATAATTTTATTCGAAGTATAAATTAGTTTATCAGAAAACATCATAAATGAAATTTTATTCAAAGTATAAATTAGTTTATCAGAATACATCATAAAAATAATCTTGTGTTTGCTTTTTTCCAGCTTGATAAGCATCACAAAACATTATAGAGGAAATTTTATTTGAAGTATAAATTAGTTTATCAGAAACTAACTGTTTTAAGACTTTAGATCCGGGATGGCCAAGCCTGTAGTGCCAAGTTGAACTAGAAGCAGCCTTGGTAGTATGAGCAATAAAGGTTACGCTATTGCATGACAATTTACGAAAAGAGTGAGAAAGTGCATGGACTGGTATTGGATAAAGGTTGTTTTAATTGGTCCCTTCAAAAGTGTCTACCTCGTTGCCAAATCCTTTATAACAAAGTCTCATGGAAAACAAGCAAAAAACATAGTTGTTATCTTTTGTCAATTTAACAAGAGAGATGAGATTTTTCTTTAACTGCGGAACCACAAGAACACCATTCAAAGAGAGCGATTTGAAACCCAATTTGATTGAAGAATTACTAGTATGAGAAATATAGAGAGAATCATCATTACCAACATACACACCTGAGGTACTAGTAAAAGGAGTAGGCTGTTGAACTAGATTAGTGTAGGAAGCCATGTGATTTGTTGTATCTGTGTCACTAAGCCAAAGAGGAGTGACACAATCAAGAGAAGTTTCTATGGGAACTGGCGGATTAAACACATGAATTCCAGCAAACTGAGTAGATATATTGTGACTATTATTTGAATCAGGGCAAATATAATGATAATTGTAATGGGAAGCAGAATGACCTTCTAGTTTACATATTTGATAGCATCCACGATAGCGTGATCTGCCAAACTAATTATGATTGTAACCATTATTAGATCGGTGTCCATCATTATTCAAACTATTACTGATAGTTTTATTAGTGAAGCCACCAGGAGGTAAGTAGGCATTAGTAGGATACTGACCAAGTATGCTTGGAGAGGTATCACCAAAAATTTAAGAAACAACACCTTGCTTCGGATGATTTAGGCGATGAGAATTTCGATGATTGGTATTACGAAATGGCTGATAATTTTGTTGGGCGACCAAAGCATGATGCGAGAGGTGAGTTGATGGTGGAGTTGTATGTCCACAAATACATTCAAGTTCTTGTTCATGAACAATAAGTCAAGCACGAAGCTCTATGAAAGAAATTAGAGTGTGTTGATTAGCAATGCCTAGAGCAAATGTTTGATACTCAAGAGTATAAGGAAGGCCACAAAGAGTCTGCTTTACCAATTCACTGTCTGGTACTAGTTGTTGGATGGCAGCAAGTTGATCAGCAATACCTTTGATTTTAGCGAGGTAAGCTTTAATAGAGAGGTTATTTTTGTAGGTGTCAAGAAGGGTATCATGCAAGATATCAGCACGAGATAGAGTTTGCTGATGGAAGAGCATCTCTAGAGTGTCCCAAACATCCTTGGCGAGTTTTTTACCTAGGACCACTGCGTAAGCGGTTGACAAAAGCATATTCTTAATGCCACATATAACAAGTTAATCAATTTTAAACCAACATGCATATTCTTTAACGTAGTCGGGATTTGGAGAAGCAGTGACATTAACAAGAATGGTCTTAGAAGGAGGCGGATTAGTGCCATCAATATGGCCATAAAGATCATTGCAGATAAGAAGAGGGTAATTTGATCACGCCAAAGCAAGTAGATATCGACATAGAGGTAGGCAGAAAAATTATTTGTTAAAGCAGCCAGAGAGATGAGAAAAGCATAAGAGGCGGCAAAGGAAGAAGCTATAGGGGTGGTCATTGCTTGAGAAAATATTTTCTTTAAGAATACACAGTCAGTGCTCTGATACCATGAGAGAATTATTAGAAAGAATGGCTCAATCCTTCAAGGTTGGGATTTTATTGTATTTGTAGTCAAAATACAAGTTTTTAAAAAGAGTATTCAAATCTGTAACAGCTATACAATATCACTAGTTTATAGCCTAAACTCTAGCTGAGAGATAGAGTCAATTGCCTAAATTATAGCTATACAAATCTATCTTAAAATTGTTTAGTTTTAAGACATTGCAATATATATATATATATATATATATATATATATATATATATATATATATATATATATATATATATCCCAAGTTTTTTGACTATTTATAGCTCAAATAAAAGTAGAAGAAAGCTCATTTAATCCATTTATACATTTTAAAAGTTAATGTTTTGAAACTAAAAAAATCTATGCTTCCTTTTTTTCTTCTATCTAATTTGTAGGATGTATAACCTTTGTAACACATCTAAAGCATATTTGAGAAAACAAAATAAACCAAAAGCCGACATGCATGTGGCTTATACTTTATCTCCTCGGGTGGAGGATTTTACATTGGGTTTGGTTTAATGATTCAAGGTATTATACTCAATAATCATCCCATGTATTCCTTATCAGAAATTATAGAATGCACCTCTCTAAAAATAATTTTTTTATGTGCATCCCACATCAATATATACAGGAGATAGTTGATCATCCAATTAAAATTAGTGTGTTTACCCAAATAACTAATAGAATGCATCTAATCACTTGTATCTATGTCAGACAGGATGCGTTGCTTAAAGCTAAATTATCGCATTACACGATCTAGACAATGCTTCTCAACAAGCTAAAAAAATATAAGGGGGGCAATTGATGTCCGTAAGTCCATGTCCAATGAGCATATAACAAGAGCAGTTGTCATATCATCTTCTGAATAAGAATTCCACACAACCTATTAAAATATCAATGCAATTATTTTTCATCATATACCAACATCAACCTATTCAATTATTTATTATCTTTTACCAACAACATAAAATTTCTACATCATTAAAGCAATTATTTCTCATTATTTACTAACATCAACGCAAACAATTATTTCCTAAAATTTCTCAATATAAAAAAAATATGCATCAACGCAAGCAATTATTTTTCATCATTTACCAACATCAACGCAAATAATTATTTCCCAATACTTTTCAATATAAAAAAATCCAATATTACTAATATAAGCAATTATTTTTATCATTTATCAACATCAACGCAAACAATTATTTCTCAATATTTTTCAATATAAAAAATTTCAACATCAACGCAAACAATTATTTCTCATCATTTACCACCATCAATGCAAATAATTATTGTTTAATATTACTTCACTATATTTTCCAACATCAAAAAGTTTATCTCATCATTTTATTTAACATCGACATTGTAATTTATTTTAACATACCTGATTTGACTATTTTCTATCTAATTCACCATGATAAAATAACAAAATATGAGTTTGATTATTTTTAAAATATCTACTCTCACACTATCTATTAATAAATTTGTAATGAACTTATTAAATAAATTTTTCATCAAAAAATATTTTTAATCCATTTGCATCCATTAAAAACTAAATGATCTCAATCAAAATCCCCAAAATTTCTCAATATAAAAAAATTCTACATCAACACAAGCAATTATCTTTCATCATTTACCACCATGAACGCAAACAATTACTTCCCAATATTTTTCAATATAAAAAAAAATCCAACATTATCAACACAAGCAATTATTCTCATCATTTACCAAATCAACGCAAAAAATTATTTCTCATCATTTACCACCATCAATGCAAGCAATTATTGTTTAAAATTACTTTTCAATATTTTCCAACATCAAAAAGTTTATCTTATCATTTTATTTAACATCGACATTGCAATTTATTTTAACAGACCTTTATTGTTTATCTAATTCGCCATGATAAAATGATAAAATATGGGTTGGATTATTTTTAAAATATCTACTCTCACACTATCTGTTAATAAATAAGTAATGAACTTATTAAATAATTTTTTCATGAAAAATATTTTTAATCCATTTGCACCCTTTGAAAACTAAATGATCTCAATGGAACAAAATCCTCAATTATAACAATTTTTATCAAAATTCAACGCAAACTCTAGTTTCTATTATTTCAACCATAACTTTATTAATAACATCAATTCATTAAAAGTCTATCTAATTGCATCAATTAAAACAAAAATTTATCTCAATTCAAGAAATATTATTAAATATGACAAGTAACCTAATAATCCATTTAAACTCTAATTTCTCTAATTCAAATCTAATTGATTCCATGAATAACATCAATTGTATTAAAAACACATAATTACAACATTCAATACTCAAAATCATCTCAACATAAAAAAAAAAACCTAATTATCAAACACAACACAAATATTTATAAATCAAAACTCAAAACTATCAATTCAATAATAAAACCTATAAAACTAAGAGACAATACAACTATTGTACCTCGATTTTTTGATGTCTAGGTGGTATTTCAATCAATTTTGGTGGCGAGGAGGCTATTAGCAGAAGCTTGGTCGGTGTGGTTTGCAAAAACAAAACGTAAAAAGATTCATGATGATAAGGGGAAGATGATTCTAGTGTTTTAGTGGAGAATTGAAGATTGTTTTGAGTGATTTAAGATTGATTTTGTTATGGTTCTTAGAGTTTTTTGTTTTAGTAGAAGCGACAACCATGGAGAACAGAAGGCTATTAATTAATATACATATCGTAACCATGATTCTAAATCATAATTTTTATTAAAATTGTGATTCAGGATCGCAATTTATAAATAGAAAAGGAACACAATCTAGAATAACAATTCTCTTCTAACTATGGTATTTCTTCAAAACTTTTTTGAAATATATCATTCCCCTAAGACTTTTTTTTTTTGGTAACTGTGTCAGTTTCAAAAACAATTCTCATATTATTTTCCAAGAAAAGTTTCTAATAATGCTACGGCTGGGCTCTTGATCCAATAGTTCTAGCTGGTTCCATAGCCATGCATGAGAAGCTTTCGATGAAGCATTGGCATTGTAAGCTATAATGTGATGTTTGAAGACACAGAGAGAATTTTTTTCTGTTTATTTTGGTGAATAAAATACAGAAAACACTCCCTATTCCCTTGTTTGTCTGATATATTATATCCATAAGAAAGAAAAAAGGGAAGATATATCATATGTTATCATGCATGTGGAAGATTACGTGTAGAATTGTAAATGGTAGGGCCAACAGAGACCTCGCTGCTACCACTGGGCTTCTTTTTTCCTTTCCGTGTGCCGTGGAGACCACATGCAAAATATGCAAGCTACTGCAATCTTCGCACCCAGCAGGAGACACTCGTGCATTTGTATTACAACGTGAAGGGATTTCTATTTCTGCGACGTAGTTAGGTGAGGTCCATGTCAAATTTATCATGTTCTTGCTAGAAAATTCTTTGGTGTTGTGAACCTATCTATATCGACTAGAACAACTTTACTAAAACTCTTGATTCTGGAATGTGTGATGCGCGCTGGGTTTCATCTTTAAGTTGATTTTATGCTTGGGAAATCTTGAAGATTACAGGAGATTCTTGCGGATATTGCAAATACTGAAAATTAATAGAGTAGATACTATAGCATTAAGAGATAATATATAAGATCATGTAATTATTATATTTCCTATATGTTTTGTTATTAAATTTGTTATATGTTATGTTTATTTTTTATTTTAGATGATCATGTACTTATTATTTATATCCTTCATAACTAAGAACAGAATCAAATTTAGTAGCCATTATGTTAGGAACTGATTCTAGCCTATATATACTATCAGTAAATTCATGATTAAGAGATTATATATATTTCTTTAAATTTTTACGGGAAATTTAAGAACTTAACTTTTTGTCCAGAACTAGAGTTTGTGTGTTATTTTTTGCTTTTATAAAATAAATATAAAATTAAGAGTTATTGAGAAAATAAATATATTAGCTTGTGTTTTACTCCTTGTTGGCATATTTTTTATATGTTGCACGTATAAATTAAATTAATTAAGGTTGTGAGAGACTTAAATGATAAGTAGTTCTGCAGTGTTTTTCTTAGACCATTCGAAAGGAGAATCTATTATATCCAATATTTAATTTTTACGCTAACAATCACGTTATAACTGCAAGTTGTTGGGTCCAAATGCATCAAACAAAGCTTACAGGTAAACTCCATGGAAGTGACTCAAATAATTATGTAAATATAAAAATTAACGGCTAAATTATAGGATGATCAAGATAAGTTTTTTTTTTTTATTAATTAAATTGATTGAACCCGATTAAATTCTATAACAGCAGGCTAATCCTATTCCTAAAAGGATTGATTATCAGCATACATACTTTATATCATTAATATTAATGATTAATAGGATTTGTGGGTGTGTCTATATTTATATAATCGGCAAAGTTCCCATTTTAATTAACCTTCATGCACTAGTCACAACTAAATACAGTGGAGATATGCATAAAGAGTTGGCAAAATCCCAAGTCTCATACATGCACTGGTCACAACTAAATATAGTGGTGTTCTTACAATTTGTTTGTTTTTATGTGGTTTCAAAAAAAAAAATTAAAATTTTTAATTTTTTTTTAATTCAAATTAATTTTTTTGTATTTTCAGATTATCTTGATATGTTAATATTAAATAAAAAAATTACAAAAATTATTGTAATATATTTTTAAATAATTTTTTTATTTTTTTAAAAAAAGTTAAACACTTCTGAATAGACTTTTAGTCACGATTGAGAATGCTATATGGTCTTTTGCCGTGACTCGCATGCGCGACACCTCGAACATTGACTGCGGCGCTGGGGATTTTAGAATATATTGCTAGCTAGCTGTCTTCTCACAAGAAATCTCAACATCCGAATCTTTGGGGACGGTGGACAGGATCTTGAACACCCACCACCACCACCCTATATTTCAATGCCCTGCCTATTAATTCTCCCTAATTTGATTTATTCTGATAAGTTTCAGTCTCTGTAGCTCCAGCTGGAATGATTCTTACATATACTTGTTTTGTTATAGAAATTCACCTCTTTTGGGTCCTACATTTGTTATAGAACCGGCAGTCCGTCCCCTGATTGTCTCTTTGCTTCATCTCCTCCATGCTTTTCTTTGTCACCCATCTTGTTCATTATTTGACTCTAATTATTTTTATATGTTGACCACTTTGAGATATACAGATTTCATTGTTCATGTCATTCTGCTTGTCAATCTTCAAGTAAAGAACAATATTGGGCTTCAACTCTTGGATTTCTTGACGTTATTAATATTAATTGGCCATCTCGTGTATGTTTACGTTTACACAGTGAAGAGAAAATACATTATACTTTTTTTGAATTGGCTGCTCTCCTCTTCTTCTTTTTCTTTATTAAAAAAAGAGAGGTTTAAGCTTTAAACTTTTTAAAAGAGAAAAAATAATGATATCAATTGAGTAACAACGTCTAAATGGTGTTTTACAATTTTTTTTTTTTTTTACTATTAGAAATGTTAGTTGTTGAGGGTCAAAATAATTGATAAACAACAAAAGAAAAGGGTATAAAGAAATAATTGTAGTAAAAACCCTAGAGAAGAGTAATAGACGGGGAAAAAAAACTGATTTTGGCTTGTGGGTTGATAAATCTTGAGTTTCTAGGTGAGTGCTTTCTATTCTTGAAACATAATTAAAGTTTTGTCTTGCATTTATTGGAAAAAATCCATTGGTGTTTGGTGGTGATATTTACTGACCGAATTGATTTCATCGCCAAATCCATTAATATTTACCGACATAAATATTTCGTCGGTAAATATCGAGGGAATCCCAGTAGAAATAAAAGAAATTTAAAAAAGCCAAAAAATACAATGATATGTAATTTTTTGTGAATGCTTTTACCGATGGAATTACATATTAATTCAAACAGCGAAAACCATATAGTGACGTGTTACTCATACAAATAAAATTACCAACAGATTGATAGACAGAAACAT
>Ga0325410_1000956_pt1 | contig 31197 bp, 25 predicted proteins | sample PopdelMetagenome_16_FD_206182 | JGI IMG/M metagenome (GOLD analysis project Ga0325410, IMG submission 206182) | Populus deltoides microbial communities from Bellville, Georgia, United States - Xylem-PdIQD-R3 | ecosystem: Host-associated > Plants > Phyllosphere > Stem > Wood/Secondary xylem...
AAATTCAATATAAATTTAAAAAATCAGTTTTTCAGTAGTTTTTTCTTTTTTGGATGGAGAAATATCATATTTAAACATGATTCTCCTAGTCTCGCAGTTGTCAGCTCCTTAGCTTTGTTTGGTTGTTGCCCCTTTCCCCCTTCTCTGATAAGAAGGTTACTTTTAGTTCTTCTTTTCCCAACACCGATTTCTAGAAAATTGGAGCATCACTGTATTATTTTTGTTTTCAACGAGTTATTTTTATCATTGATTGATGAATATCCATGATGTGAATTGCTCTTTATATTATTAAGAAGTAAGAAAAAGAAATGCAAGCTTGAATAAAAATGGCATATCTAATTTCTAATTTTGGGTTAGTTTAAGAACCCGATTTTTTTACCAAAATAACTTTGTTTTGGAATTTTTTCACAAAAAAAAATTAAAAATTGAATTGATCCTATCAACCCTCGACCTGCAGCCTAAACTTTGAACGGGATCGAACTCAAAATCAGGTATCATGACAATACTATTTCACACAAATATTTTACTTTTGTTTTTTTATTGACAGAAAACAAGAAACAGAGGTGATTGCAGAGCTTCTTTGATTTTGGATGCGAGCAGAATAACTCAGCCAATGAAAAATGTTCGTGGGATAGCTATTTTTTCAGTGAAAGCATGCCCGAGAAAGAGAAAAAAAGAGAGTACTAGCCAGACACCTCATATCAGAGTTCCCTTCTAGCTGTCTGGAACATGAACAGAAAACAGGGTAGAGAATTTACCCAGAGAAGATCATCATATACATGCTTACCAGAGATAATGCAAGCCTTATGTCATCCAAGTGTAAACTGTTCCAAATGCCACGGTCTGGCCAATGTTGAGGAGCCTTCGCAGGTTCAGGATTAAAGCTGAAAGCTACTGCAGCACGCAGATTTCAAATAAACATTTGTAAACACAACTATCACAGGGAGGAAAAGAAAGGCTAGCAATCAACTAGAAGAAAGGATATTTTTTGTTCAAATCCTATCACTTGCATTTCTCAACCTATACATCAGTGTGCGATCGACTGAGAACTTAATGTTAACAGGCTCTCCCCTGTAATTTAGCTCTGAGTATTTTGTAGAGTGCTGGTTTACTTCCTTTCCTGCCATACAATGGGTTGGCATGGATAAATGACTGTTAATCTCTTTCAATTTTCCGCCCTGCTGTTCATAACTTATTTTATAAAATTTTTCTGTCTACTGAACATCATGCCAACAAAAATCCGGTTAGAATGTGCTCTATCCATTGAACTGGTACGTACTTCACCGAATACCGAATAAGAAATTAAGATGAAGAATTTATGAACATGGACCTTGTGTAATTACTAAACCAGTTATGGATTCACCTTGAATATCTCGTCATTAGGTGGTCAGTTGGCTCCATGTCAAATACTTCACCGTCTAGTCTTGTTTATTTCACCTTTAATTACAATGAGAGAATGTCATTTGCATGAACCAGTGTATATATTATAGTGGGTAGTTCTCCTCTGGCATGATTTACTCTTTATTCTTCGCTTCGAAAAGTCATGAAAAGATCAATGACTACATCTGCTGTCATAATTCCTATGTTCTGGTTGCACTTGATAGTAGCTACCATTCGTGTTGGATTCTGCTGTGGGTGCTCCAGTGCAGGATGCAGGCTGAGTGAGAATGGTGCCCTTTTGAAGTTCAAGAATGATCTCACCGACCCTTCAAACCGGCTTGCATCCTGGGTTAGTGATGAGGATTGCTGTAGATGGTCTGGAGTTGTTCGCAACAACTTAACTGGCCATGTTCTTGAGCTCTATCTTGGAACCCACATTTCTTATGATGTAAATTTAGCCTCCACTGCTTCTGTTGACTTGGAAGATAATCGTGGATCAAAGCTCGGCGGCAAGATTAGCTCTTCTTTGCTCTACTTGAAATATTTGAGGTACTTAGACCTAAGCAACAATGATTTTGGAGGAATTCACATCCCTAAGTTTCTTGGCTCCATGAGGAATCTAAGGTACCTTAGTCTCTCTCATGCTAGAATAGGAGGAATGATCCCCCATGAACTTGGGAATCTCTAATCTGCAACATCTTAATCTCCAAGGTAATGATCCTGAAACCTATGCTGACAATTACGTTGGCTATCTGGTCTTTCTTCGCCAGAATTTCTTGATTTGAGTAATGTGGACCTTAGCATAGCCTTTGATTGGCTTGAGGTTATAAACATTTTTCCATCTTTAGCAGAACTACGCATATTTTTTCTTACTAGGTTATCTCTTCAATACCCAACTGGTTATATTCTTTCAGCCATCTTGAGTTCCTCGAACTTGGGGACAACTATTTTCAAGGTAAAAATTCAAGTGCCATCGGTAAACTGACTAGCCTTGACTTCTCATCTAACAAACTTGTAGGAGTTCCAATAATTTGAAGGGTCCGCTGCATCATATATCGTCCGGCGTTATTGGATTAGATCTTTTCATTAATTCATTTTGAGGGTACATTTCCAATTTCTTGCGTTATAATATTGGTTCTTTAACATGTTATTAAATACAAGTTGAATAGTTTAAGTTTTGATGATTCTTTAACTTACAAAATTGATGAGCGGAAGAAATTGAATGCTCTTGGAAACCACTTGTCTGGAGAGATTCTGGATTGTTAAAAGAACTGGCGAGATTTGGAAGCCATGAAAATTAAGTTACAGCTAATTTAGTGGCAATATTCCTAACTCCATTGGAACTTTAAGCTCTCTTCAGTCATTGCATCTTCAAAACAGCCACCTCTCTGGCAAGGTTCCTCTGTCACTGAAAAATTGTACCCAATTAGTCACACTGGATTTTACTGTAAACAATTTCAGAGGAAACCTTCCAGCATGGATGGGGAAACTTTCAAGGATGAAGATTCTAAACCTCCATGCAAATCAGTTTGATGGCCAAATACCTGTAGAATTTTGTGATCTAGCTTCTTTACAAGTTTTGGATCTTGCTTATAACAACTTGAATGGAACTATACCGAGCTGCATCAACCATTTCAGTTCCATGGACAAGATGAATGGTTCTAAAGGCCTCATTGATTTGGTAAAATAGTCTTCTGAAAGTGCGCTTCTTGTGATGAAAGGAAGAGTAGCTGAATATAACATTATTCTCAATATCGAAAGTATAGATCTTTCCCTCGATGATTTATCTGGAAAGATTCCAAACGAAGAAACAAGCCTTGAGGAATTGCAGGCACTAAATTTGTCACATAATTGTTTGGAAGGAAAAATTCCTGAGGATGAAGGTGATATGGGATCGCTATAATCTCTTGACCTCTTTCAGAATCCTCTATGGTGAAATCCCTCTAAGCCTGGCAAGTTGACATTTTTTAGTCACTTGTACCTATCCTACAATAACTTGAGCGGAAGAATTCCTCAAGCACTCAATTGCAAAGCTTCAGTTCATCCAGCTTCACTGGCAACAAAGGTCTTTGTGGACTTCCAAGAATCGCAGTGCAGATGGTACAAATAATGATCATAATGGAAGAGATAAAAGGGGATTATAGTTCTGACGTTAACTGGTTCAATGTGAGCTTGCCAGTTAGATTTGTGGTGGTATTTTGGTTTGTACTGGGTCCTTCGGTGTTGAGAAGACATCTGCATTCCATGTATGCAGTCACCCATTGCATGGGAGGAACAACAAAAAAGGAGGCAAGTTTTAGCCAATTTAACTGATGGTTGCTTCATTTCAGTCCCTATATAAACCCACTTGCACTTGGACGGCGGAGTTAAAGCAAAACGTTTAGAACAAGGATCGGTAGGCCAATATAACAGGGAAAATAAACTTCAGGAAACAACATTAATGTGCAGCGGACCACTCAACTAGCGTTGCATTAGAAGCCAGCCTAATCAAACAAATCATGATCTTCTGGATTCTATCTTATTCTAATCGATGGAGACCTACATAATCAATCTCCATTCAAGTCTTTAGTGATTCAATCCAATAAGTTCCACTTGATTAGTTCGGAAGCTGGGATTTGTATATCTCAAGGCCAGATGTAGCTGCAGTAATAGGACACAACCTGATAGAATAGGAGTACGGCACAGCTGGAACAAGATAGTTGTCATGGACGCATGGTGACCAACTATCATCTCCACCTACTCCCATATGTTTGTGGTCAAGATGCACCTGAAATTCGAACACATTAAGTTAAATACATAATCCAAGACATATAGAAAATCACCCTTCGATCGAATGCCGGAAATGCCATATTGACATATTGAATATGACAAGAATCGAATCTTGACTTTGCGATAACTTCTCGAAGTTGGCGTGAGATGATCAATCCTTAACCCGCCGATTAAACCTTTGTACATTTGGACTACCAACCAAAATAGTTTACAAACTTTGGCCCCTGTCTATCTTCAGGAAGAGAAGTAACAATCTCACGCCCTCTTCCTAACTAGAGAGCGTAGAAAACTAGAATGGTAAACAAGTGGCGGCAAAAATAAGCAGATGAACCAACAACATCAGCTAGAACAAACTTATTCTCCAAGAGCATCTTTGTTTGTTGAGGAAACGTTAACTTACAAATCCAATGACAATTTTAAGTGCATGCCCATGCATGCATGTGAAGGTTAGAGAATTAAATATAGATAGATTTTTGGAACGGACCAGTCCAATATATGTATACTCGCTAGTTTATTAAAATATAGATTCAACAACTGAAATCACGGTAGTGAAATTTACCTCAATGTCATTTCCTTGAGCAAGTTCTTCATTGTGTGTCGCTCGATCAAGTTCTGCTGTGGAATAGTAACTAGCACTCATTTGCATAGGTGGGGAGCAGCCATAAGTTGAAGCAAAGATTCCTACTCCATCCTTGTTCTGAAACGTCACCCACCTAACATCTGCTCTACCGGAACATTCTCCAGGAACAATATAAGGAACATGCATGTCACCGACATTCTGCTCATAGACCCCAACATGGGCTGCTGTTTTTCTATCTGGATAACATTCAAATGGCCCTCTTCCATACCATTTAATCTGATCCACTGATTTCTCCAAGTGCAATTCAACTCCCACTCGAGGCAGAGGTGGAAGCTCAGAACTTGGAATTACATTGCATTCAATAATCAAGTCCCCAGAACTATAAATTGTGTAGATCATATTAACTGTGAATAAAGCATTTGAATGTGAAGATGAGCCCTCCTCACAACTTGGGGCACCGACATAAACAACCTCTACTTTCACAATATCATTGGCTGTGCTCTTCACAGAACAACTTTTTGTGTGATATACAATGCTATCAATACGAGCTTCTTTCCACCTGGAGTAATAACTTTTTTTTTCTCCACCTTTGTCATTATCTGTTGGTGCTCTCCAGAAGCATGGGAATATGCCTTTATTCATAACAAGAACTCCTCCAACCTACAATCACCACACTTTTGGAACTCAGTTACACTTTTGGAACTCAGTTTTGTTAAACAGCTAAAAATGCCTATCTGTGCAAGGTCCAGAATGAAATATAACTTCTGTTCCAGAAAAATGTTAAGAATATCTAGTTGTTATTAGGTAATGATAATGTGCTTCATTCCATTTATATGAGGTCTTCTAGGTAACCTGAAAACTTGAAATTCAAATGGAAATCTTTAGATAGCATTATGAGCTTTGTTCATATCTATGAAGCAATAGGAGGGAGGGAGGGAGCGACATGATTTAGCTAAAAACTTCTTATGAGATCATAAGAAAATAAGAACTTGCAGCTCCTATGAACTACCAGCACATGATTCAGAGACATATCAGAGAATAGATGTTCCATGCATTACAAAGAAATTACATCACAGCTTGTTCAATAAAAGAGAGGTCATTTTGGCTTAAATTGGAGACCTAAGGTCCACTGAAAACTTGCCCTTCCAGTTATTAATGAAACAACCAGAAATGATAGAACACACAGATGCCAAAAGTACATTCTTCGCAAAGAGCGTTACAGTTCATATAAACTACTAAACAAGATTCTGCATCATTTTCATTTGCTCCATATCAGAGAATAGTTCTTCCATGCATTAAAAGGAATTACGCTACAACCTTGTGTTTCAATAATAGAGAGGTCAACTGACAACATGTACTCCAAGATGAATTTCAAAATTAGTTTATGATTATTTGGATTACAATTTGATATTCTGTTGTTTTAATGCACTTCTGTAAGAATATGTTTCTTGCCAAATGAGTTTTTCATGTGTGAAAGTGGTTTCATTAAAGTAATCACGTACCAGAAGTAGTTATCTAGGCTCCACTTGTACAGGAAAACATCGAAAAAGAAGAGAACCAGGAATTCATTTATTTATGTATCTAGCTTCAATGTACTAAATATGAAACAGTGGAACAATTCAAAAAAGCAATGCTATACCTTCCAGCTCTCAACACTTCCTGTTTGAATGTTCCATGTTATCTCCCAAAAGCTTGGCAGGCTGACTCTAACTATATCTCCAAGAGTTTCAATTAAGACTTTAGCATCAGTAGTTTTGATAACCTGGAAGCCAGTGCCATTTGCAAACCAGAAAGCATAGCTGTAAAAATCTTTGAGCATAAATGATATTATCCAATTAAGTATAAAGGAAGAGCATTTACATGAGGTAAGATCTTTCTTGTGGTAGGCAACTGGACTTGTGACGATGAAACAACATGACCAGCTTCAACCCAGCGTGTGGAATGCACAAGTGTAGTAGTTATTGTTAAAAATATTTCTTCTGCAAAAGATGAAGCCAAAAGAGGATACCAAGGACCTGACTCCCATTCTAACTCATAACTGCTCTGAGGTTCTATCGGTGGAAGAGAGAGAATTCCAGATCCAATTTCATATCCATCACCCTGGGTGGCCCAGCTAAACTCTAAACCTTGTGTTGTTTGAAAGAAATGGGTGTTGGTTATCTGCAAATTCAAATTTCAGTTAGATACGAAATTGAGATTTTGCAAAGGATAAGATATGCAGAACCTGAGTGAAACATGAAAGTACCTTTATTCTGCTTTCCTCTAGGGAAACCTTGATTGGCTGATAAACATACTTAACTTCTGCAAACAATAACTAACATGATTCATGATTTGAACAAAAGTTTAGGTCTAGGTATCATCTTAGAAGATGAAATAAAGTACAAAGATGCGTACTCATTATGAGAAAAATAAATTTACCATGCAATGCAGGATGAGGAGTACGATCCGGCCATGTAAGGCCATTCAAACAAAAGTTCAGATCATTAGGTGTATCCCCAAAGTCACCTCCATAAGCCCAGTGTTTAGAACCGTCTCCACTGTCCTTCAATAACCCCTACAAGAAAAATGCAAACACTAGATTTGATAAATAAAAAAGATTTGAAAATATTTTTCTCAAAAATAAATATTTTGTGGCAAATATTTATGGTCTTTATCACAAACTGAGGCTTTTAAACGGACAGCACATTATCGAAAACACGAACAATGAATTCATATTCTTAAACAAGTGCATATTCCATAATAGATACTGTAGTCTTCATCCTATTTTAAAATTATGCTGTGCATGGTACAGTGGGCCAATATTAAGAGAAAAAAGATTGTTCTTGCAAGTTGCGGATGATTTTCAAAATAAAAACTAAAGATTTTAGCTAAGCTTAAGATGGAAGAAAATCAATTTCTCACATGATCTCAATCTTGTGACATATTTCTTAAGGACTAAAAAGGATTTTAAACCTGGTCAACCCAGTCCCAGATAAAGCCTCCTTGTAGACCGAATGTGCTATTGATTGCTTCCCAATACTCATGTATATTCCCATTACTATTCCCCATTGCATGTGAATACCTGACAATTCAATATCACAATGACACATAAATAGACAAAATGAAGTCACTACCAAGATTAACAGAAGTACTACACAGTATAATTAAGTAATCTAAGAACAGTTGAGGGGTCAATGTAACTCATGTAAAAGAACAGAGGTAACATACTCGCACAATATCAAAGGACGTGATTCAGCAGGATCTTTTGCAATCTTCACTATGTCCCAAACACGCATATACATCGGGCACACAATGTCAGTGGATGTTGTTCTGGATCCACCTCCTTCATAGTGCACCAGCCGTGAGGTGTCCTTTTCACGGATCCAACCTAATAAAAGAGAACAGTAAGTGAAGTAGAAAACTAATGAGAAAAAAGGAATTGAAAAGTACAAGTCATTATTTATGTAAAACTTCGAGTCTTCTAACAACACTATACAACTTATGAGAAATATAAAAACAAATTAACCTAAATGATCTCTTATCCATGTAAATTTTTAATTGCTGAAGACCACCATACTGTTTTTAGTAAACCATTTCCATGGTTTCAATGTCTTTCCATGTGAATAAATGAGAAGCTTAAGTTACAGCATTTAAAATGTAATGTAAACAGAAAACAACAATTAGTGTCTCTAAATGTTATTAGGTGCCAAGATTTCTTGAATAGTGCACAGATGCTCAAGTCTCACACGCACGAACAGAGACACGAGTATAATCTGACACTAGATGACCCTACATGATAAATATTGCAATTGCTTAGATTTCTGGACATAGCTAGCACAACTCAAAGATATACATAAAAGAAGTTTTTTATGATACCAGCTGCAGCAGAATGATTTGGTCCATATGAGGCCTCATTTCCTAAGGACCAAGAAATTATGCATGCATGATTTTTGTCCCTCTCGACCATGCTTATCACTCGATCCATCATTGCAGCAGCCCAACTTTGCTCCTGAGTAGGATGCTTCAGATGTTCACAAAGATAAAAACCATGTGTCTCTATGTTGGCTTCATCTATCATGTACATGCCAAAAAGATCGCACAACTCGTACCAACGATGGTGCTGGGGATAATGACTGTTCCTCACAGCATTCATATTGTTTTGCTTCATTAGAACCAGATCCTGTAAGCAGAAGAATAGACAACATCTCCATTATAAACCAGATAAATCGCCAACCAATAAAGCAGAGGTAACTAACTAGTAAGGAAGGAGAAGAAGTGACCTTAATCATACAAGACTCTATATTTGTCTTCCCTACACGTGGATGATGTTCATGCCTGTTCACACCTCTTATAATAACTGGATGCCCATTAACAAGTAGCTGTTTGGGAGCCTTTGATACTTGTCTTATGCCCACTAGGCATGATTCGCAGTCAACTACTTGTCCAGTTGCATCTTTGAGGGAGAGAACAAGAATGTACAGGTTTGGCTGTTTATTAACACAAGCAAACACCAAAATCCACAACATCAGACGATGACCATCATACAAAGAAAAGAGAGGTGAGGAAGCCATGCCAGAATCTCTTGAAAAATGTGAGAAGTCATAAATCTAAAAAGATTGTTGAGAAAAGGTGAGGTGTCCATAAATTATATTGAAAGCCAAATAAGAAAAGCACAATTTTTATTCTTTCAAACTTATTAATATTCTGCTCAAGCAATCTATCTTCTTATGCTTCAAACAACCACCTAAAGGAGAACTAAAGAATAAAATATCATTTGCACTGTACAACCAACAAGAATATGGTAGAACTAAATTGTGAAACATATCAAGTTGCCAGAAAATCCAAGTGAATTGAGGTTCCTCACCTGCTCTGCAGACCATAGCTTGGGCATTTCAAGTTTCCCTTGAAGAACATTACCCAAAAATCCTAGAAGTCCCATAGGGGAATGAGTGAGCTTTAAATTAGCCACGTTGGATGAAAGCAGATTAGCAGATTCTTCACTGTCGTACCAGCTTCCAGTGTCATATAATGCAGCTTCTATGGTGAAATTTGCAAGAATTTTTTCTTTAGGAATTGCTAGAGAGCTTTCTATTTTCACTTCCACCTGAATGGTAAGCTCACAGAAACAAACTCAAATTTTCCTCCCACAAACAACTTTGTTCCCAGTTAAACCTACAAAAACAATGGCACTGTAATAAAATGGGACAAAGCTAGGGTACTCCTTTCCCATTTACCAATAGGTATCAGCTACCTAACACAAAGTAGAAAGGCTAACAAACAGTTCCAGAGGAAAAACTGGACATATCATGAATTTATGGTCAGCCGCAGAAGGTGGCCAGAAAACTATAACATTATAATATTCCAACCCTCTTCTCCCCCAGCCAACCAAAAACAGGATCACTTAATGTATATTATTATTATCAGAACTCTCCAGATAATATGAGTCAAATAGAGTAAATAAGCATGCAACATGATCCAAGGGGCACACCCTTGAGTATTAACTCCAAATTCACTCAGATAACGTAAGCATAACTCAACAGTATGCAATATCATCAAAGTAAATGGAAATAAGTATGTTTTCCTACATTCTTTACAGCAAGAAGAGGTGCAAGTTAACATTTCATCAATAAGCACTAACCTGTATATCTGCACAAGTAAAATTCTCAGCCAGGTTTGATTTGAAAAAGTAGTCTGCAATGAATACCTGCATATCAAATATTTTCCATACGCTGTCCCTAATTATGTTCACTCTAGCCAAAACAACAGCAAGCTTTAACAACATTGAAGGGAAGGGAAAAAAAAACCTGAGGCTTGGAAAGAAGCAGCACATCTCTGTGAACACCCGACAACCACCAATGGTCTTGATCTTCAAGGTAAGACCCATCACTCCATCTAAAGACTTGAACAGCTAGAACATTCTTCTTGCCAGAACCACATGGATGACAGTAATCTGTAATTTCAAACTCAGCAGGTAGCCTACTATCCTGACTGAGGTGATAGAATAATAAAACGTTTGTTACTGGGTTTTATGAAAGAACAATCAAATTGTGGGATTTCCCCCATTCCTTTCTAATCTCTGCAATTCATGGCATAGGTGACATAACATAATTTAATTGAATAAATTGTCCACATAAATCACTTGTAAGGTCAATATTTATTCAACTACATAAAATGTTACTGAAACAGTTAACACTAAGAAGATTTCATTAAGTGCCAAAAGTGATAAATACAAGAAGTGTTATGGTCACCTAAAGACATGCAAGTTCCAAAATGAAAAAAAAAATAACAACAAAGAAGTGTGCATTAGATACCTATATCCCACAGGAACCCCGTTTATCCAAGCACAGAATGCTGAATCAACAGCTTCAAAATGCAGTAAAATCCTTCGACCTGTCATACACCAATTAACATAATGCAGACAGATAAATTATATGAGATTCCAGGAATCCATTGTTCTATTCATATACATTGAAAGGCAGCAAAAACGGGTAGAATTTTGGGACACAATAATCAGGTAAGACTGCTAATACATAACAAATAGATCATACCTTGCCATTCTTCAGGAATATCAAAGTATGTTCTGTAGCAGCCAGTAGGATTATCATCAGGGACATGAGGAGGATCAACTGGAAATGGATAAATTACATTGGTATAAATAGGCCGATCATATCCATGCATCTCCCAATTTGAAGGGACTGTTCCAATGAGGAAGAAAAGTTATGAGATATCACCATGGAAGGGCATGTTCAAGTGTTACACATTTCAGATAATCCAGAATAATAAATTGATAGATAAAGAAAATTATTTTTTGTTGCAGTTGTTATTATGATTTATTGCAACCTACTAGAACCCTACTTCAGCGGGATGGGACTGGTTCTATTCTGTTGATCAATTATAAAGTTCAAAACTACAAAGAACAAGAAAATCAACAGAGAATATTCAACTTCAATGGAAATTACCAGGTAAAGTTTCCCACTCTGAGTCCTCAAATGCAGTGCCATAAAATTTATTAGGAACACTTGTAGGGTCTGGAGCCAAGAAAAATTTCCATAAGCCAGACAAAGATTGAACGAAAGGCAAATCCTTAACCCAGAAGGCTGCACAATCAAGAGCTCCTTGAACGGCATCATCATTCCAAACAGCAGAATTAGATACCAAATGATCCACTTTGTTGCGTTGATACCAGTATCTAAGAGATCCTACAAACAAGATGATGCCAGATTTCCATAAAACTGAGAGAATTAAACCAGATACAAGCACTTGAGCAAAATCAGATAAAAGCCATTCTACAATCAATGAAACTCGAACAAAATACATGAAAGAGGAAACAAGAATTCCAAAATTATCAGTTTATCATCCATTCAAGCAACAAAATAAATGCTAAACAAAATCCGAAACTTGAAATATAAATTAAAAACACAAAGAATAGAATACAATCATATATAAACAAGACAGAGACAAGATAGAAAAAAACTCAAAATCAACATTACAATTTACCTTGAGAATCATTTCATTAAACTTGAAATCAATCAAAACCAGGAAGTAAAAAAATGGAAAAAACTCCTGAGAACACCAAGTATTGTCTATGCAAGAACCAGAATCAGTCTTACCAAAATTTTGGGAAATCAAATTGAAAACCAAACCAAAATATCAAAACCCAGTTCAAATTAAACCCCACTCGATTAAATCATAGAATCAATCTCATCAAAAAAATCAAAAAAATAATCAACTTATCAATCAATTATAACATTAAAGGCAACAAAAAGAGCACTGTCTACGGATACTGCCAAAATTTCCAAGATAAAGGGTGTCTAAAAGTTTACTTTTTTTCTCCCTTTACCTTCAACAGATTCATGGCAGTGCAAAGTGACATGAGGATCTCTCTTTCTCCACTTAATAAAAGACTGATCTTGCCAAACTTTATGTCCAGTTTCCACCGGAGACACCACTTGTGCTACCAAAGATGTCATTCTTAGACCTTATAAAGAACACTACAGTCTACACTACAAAGAAGTCAACAAGGATCAAACATTAAGACACAGTGTTATGTGTTAGAGAAAGAGAGACAAAGGAAGCGAAGAAGAAATACCAACGAACTGAACTGAACTAGGAAACAGAAACTCAAAATGACAAAAACGTTGTAGATGATGTGGGGGCAGTGAAGAGTAGATAAAATTTTGACACGCGTCAGATTTGTTTTGGCAAACTACATTGGACTCTCTAATTATCGTATAAGTTTTGATTAGGCCTCAATCTACCAAATATTTCAGTTCCACCATTGATATATCCTTATTGATGTAATGTCAGCTTTTCATTTACTAAAATAACTAGCACCTACTTTTATATATATAGAAAAAGAAAAAGAAATTATCTTATAGAAAAAGAAAAGGAAAAGGAAATAACTAGACCTGTGTTGAGCTGGTTTTACAGTAAATAGAAGAGTTGATTATGTCAAGAATCAAGCTGCTTGACTAGTAACTTAATTAACTTTTTAAGAATAAAAAAAAATCAAAATAATATTATTTTAATTTAAAAAAATAGATTAATTTTGATTAATTTGTGCAACCTTTAACCTGATTCTAGCACTGTGTCAACCACCAAGTCGGGCTATGATAGTGACTATTGTCCTTGGAATGATAAATCAATGATGCGTTCGAAACTTCTGCTAGATTAAGGATGTAATTAAAAAGTGCTGGGTGGTCGGTGGCATGGATGTGATTGCCACGTCAGAATTGCATATTCAATTCAGGCCCTGCCACAAATGGGAATTTTATAACAAGGAGAGAAATAAATTTGTTGCCAAAATAAAATAAAATAAATAAAGATTTAAATTTTTAAATAAAATATATAAAAGAATTGCAAATGGGTTACATGTTTTTTTTAAGATAAAAATATAAAATAAATTTATAATTGTAGTAATTTTGGAATGAATTTACTGCTTTCAAAGTAAATATACAGTATATGTATAACTGACTTCTTGCTAGAAATGTTTCTAACAAACCCAATCCACCAGAATCATCCCTTCCGCAGGGGTTTTTTTTGCCCCACCAGCCTTCTACCGCAGGCAACCTCCGAGCATAAAGCCCCAAATGCATAAATATCCGTCCTTGGAGTTGGCTTGTCTCTTCCAGGAAGCTCACGTGCAATGTAGCCTAATGTGCCAGCTTCATGAGTGGTTTGAAAATCCTGCTCATGTTTACTGCATCTTGCAAGTCTGAAATCACCGAGTTTTCCATGCAGTTCACCATCTAACAGCACATTGCTAGCCTTAATATCTCTGTGAATGATAACTTATGCCTCTTATGCATGCAAATATGTGAGCGCTAATGCTACATCTATGATGATTTTAAACCTTCGAGTCCAATTAAGAATGATCCGAGTCTTATTATAGAGGAACTTGTCAAGACTGCCATTAGGCATGTAATCATAGACCAGAATGTGCTCCTCTTTACCTCGACAGTTGCCAGGAACTCGAACCAAGTTGGGGTGTCGCAGCTGACCGATGGTGCCAATCTCTGCAACAAAATCTTTCATTCCTTGTTTGGAATTGTGAGATTCTCTTTACTGAACCTGGACATTTGACACAGGCAACACACCTCTATAAACTTTTCCAATTCACCTTCTCGCTAAAACCTAACAACTCCTTGCACGTACACTTGAGGCAAAATGATTGGTGAAATATCTACATCCAACGGCAAAAGTGGGAGGTTTGGCTGGCTTGTATAGATTGGAGCTAACGTTAAATTAGGTAGAGATTTAAAGGCATCATATTCCACCCAAGCCTGTATCGGTTCTCCACTAGAAAGAACAAGAGTCTTGAATTCTTCGAAAATCAAGGGTTCCAATGGACTTCTACGAAAGCCGGGCACCCACAAACAATGGACCCCAAACGAAATCCACAAGCAGGACCAAAAATGTCAACGGACCATAACATGAGACGGTGGAAAAACAAATGGGGAAAAGGATATTTCTATACATTGATATTCACATGCGATGTTAATGACAAGGCTTGCTATTTAGATCACTACCTCATTTACATGAACTGCACCTGTAAGGGAAAAAAGGGTCAGTTCATATGAAAGCATGCCTTTAACTACAATTAACATCAAGAAAAATATACCATAAAGACCTTTATATATACAAATCAATTGAAAATGTTTATACAACCCTTGTACTCAGACATCACGTGGCCTGTTTCTCCTCGGTTCCCTCTGGAGCAGGGGTGCGCTGCCGATTGCCTCTTCTTGCAAAATACTTTCCGATGAATTCATCTGCCAAGTTAGGATATTTTCCCCTGATGAAGTTCTCCAGACATTTGCGGTAGGAAAAATCTTGTTTGCAGTCATCAGTTGAGACAATGTAGAAGCACCTGCTCTCCTGGAAATTGCTGTGCCTGCTAACCTGTTACATTAAAACAATTGTAATTATACCAGGCACATAAAATGCAGATTATGTAAGATGTAAAAAGATGCATCATATTATATGCACCGTGCCTTTTCAATTATTATGTCAACAAATGCAAATGGAGAGGATTTCCTCCCAAATAAATAAAAGCATGAAACAGTAGGGCTGGTCCACAAAGAAAATGACAAGCTGGTGGCCTGTGAAGAGCCAGAAAGTCATGTCACCCTCAAGTGTTGTCTTAAACCCTAGCAAACATCTAACCATCTCTCGCCCTTCTTCCACAAATTGATGTAGAAAGCTGATCCGAATTTCAATATACCCTTGCAAACTATCCAAGTCAAACTCGAATGCAAGTTCATGCAGGAAAAATCCCGACACTGAATAATAGTTCATTTAAAAACACCAACATGACACTTCGTTTAGTTCAGCCAGTCAAATTAATCATTCATTCTAAAATACAGCCAAGTCTCTTGACATCAGAGGAAATCTGATGGAGAAGTGACTTCCTAGTAAAAGCCTTATCGTGTGTCCTACTATCAGCAATAGAAAGTCTGTAAGCCACATTATGCAGTAGTGTAGAATTACAGTTGTTAACAAGGACGGACAACTAAACAGTCATTATGCACAAAATTGTTACTACTAGAAAGCTTGTAGAACAACATTACAATTCATCAAATAACAAGGAACTTGAAAGTGCAGGCAAGCAACAGATAAAATTGGACATTTTTTTGAGAGAACAAAAGAGATTGGACTTTAATAGACCTCGCAACCATCTTATCCAGTAACACTAAAAAATGAGAGTGGTAGCATTAATAACATATCTATTCAAAAGGCATAGGGGTACAGGATCCTAAACTTAGTGTAGCATGAGGGGTAGTGAACAACTGAACATAGCTCAAGCAAAAACTAACAAGGGAATAGGTCACCCAGAATACATACAGTGACATGATTAATTCCAGCACCCATCTTCACTGCTTTGTCTGGATGATAATTGAAGACATTATCAAGCACATAGGACTGATCATCAGCAGATAATGGATCCCCATCACTGTACCTCAAAAGGAATTTTATAATAAGAAAATTTACAAAAATGAATATGCTGAAAAGGGAATAAATACTGCAAATTTATGAAGAATAAAAAGGGGATACCATGTCAATAAGAAATATGTTGTGCTATGAAGCAAAAGGTAATTACCAGTGCATATTTCTGGAGAATTTATGAGTGAACAGCATAGAAAACATACCCTGTTTGATGCATTATTCTTCTAATAGAAAGCATTAATGGTTCAACATCAGAGAGAATATCCTGCTCTTGAGAAGTGAATATGTCTAACCGCTGCCTAGTCGTGGTAAATAGCCCACTTGAACTAGAATCCTCATGGGGTTTATAAGGGCGGTTCCTTTTCTTCCAATCTCCATTATTTGATCCCCAACCTCGAGAACCTTCTGTGCGGTTTTTCTTGAATTCTCCACTCTGCTGATCCCTTTCACTTCCATTGCCACCTGCAGAATTTGGCACCCCCCATCCATCAACTGCCTTAACTGAGTCTTTGGACGAGCCCCAGCCTTGTGAAATTTCAAGTGACTTGGGTTTCCCCCAACCACCTGACTCTTTCCCTCGGTCCAGCAGAGATTGATTTTCTGTCTTGTCTTCCATTTCACTTCCATTGCCACCTCCAGAATTTGACACCCCCCATCCAAGATCCAGTGACTTGGGTTTCCCCCAACAAGAGGCTGTGTCTGCCTGATTCGAATTCACCTTGTTACCCCAAGGTTTATCAGCATCTGTATTTTTTGCCCATCAACCTCCTGACTCTTTTCCTCGTTCCAACTGAGATTGATTTTCTGTCCCGTTATTCATTTCATTTCCCTTGCCACATCCAGAATTTGACACCCCCCATCCGCGATTCAGTGACTTGGATTTCCCCCAGCCAGAGGCTGTGTCTGCTTGATTCAAATTCACCTTGTTACTCCAAGGTTTATCAGCATCTGTATTTTTTGTCCCCCAACCACCTGACTCTTTCCCTCTGTCCAACAGAGATTGATTTTCTGTCTTGTTCTCAATTTCACTTCCATTAATACCTCCAGAATTTGACAACCCCCATCCACGATCCGGTGTCTTGGATCTCCCCCAACTACAGGATGTGTCTGCCTGATTCAAATCCACCTTGTTACCCCAACGTTTATCAGCATCTGTATTTTTTGCCCCCCAAGAGGATGCAGCCTTCGAACCACATGCTGCATCTGTCTGATTTGAATGGCTTTTTTTATTCCAATCAGATGACTCTTTAGCTTGGTTCAGAAGAACATGATTCTCACTTCCCTGTTCATCAACGTTGGTATTCTTTGTCCCCCAAACAGATGCAGCCTTCGAACTGCAGGATTCAGTGGTAGCCTCTTGGGTAGTTGTAGGAGCCCAACCAGATATTAACTGGTCCGGTGACATCTTATCATCCCAACCACGTGTCCCTAATTCTTGGTCTTCCTGACGTTGCTTGTTTTTATTTTGTTCAGATTCATCACCATCTGTTACCTTCCCCCACCAAGACTTCGTTACATTTGCAAATTTGTTATCTCCAGCCTTTCTCCCCCAGGCAGTACCAACATCCCAATCATTGGACCTTGCAGGTTTTTCTTGGACTTTAGTTGCAAAGCCATTATGGGTTTCAGATTTTTTTGTTGCCCAACCAGACAAGGAATTGGACTGAGTTACGTCATTCTCTGAATTCCAGGAGGAATTTATCTTCCTGGTAGCTGCAGTGTCCCAGCCAACATCATTTGTCTCAGCTGAACTCATTCCCAAACTCCAAGGTTTTTCCTTACCTGGAGAGTCATTTTTATCAACATCCCAATTTCCAGCGCTCCAAGACCCATCCTTTAAAGATGAAGCCTTTTCCCAGTTTGACTCGGCAGGTTGATTGCCTAAGAAGTTTTGAAATTCAGCACTGTCTTCAAAGGTAGGCTTATCAGAACTAGAGTGATGCTCAGGAGACAGGTTCCAGTCTTCATCTTCCAGAATAAGATCATCAACTTCAGCACCCAAACAAGCAGTAACTGACTCTTCTCCACCAGCAGTACTTCTCACCATATTTAGAAAACTGTATGCATCTATGCCACCCTCTGGATTCAAACATGCCTGGAAAAGAGAATAATATGATTGGAAAGATGAGCAGAACACAGAGACTAATTAATCTAGCTATAAAAGCTTCCAGAAAGCAACTTTCCAATTGAAGAGAAAAACAGTACCTCTTTTGTGTCCCAGAGGACATCAAAGCATGAACCTGTTCCAACAGTAACATGTTTGCCGCATGAGCAAGAAGCAACTATGCTTGATAAAGAATCAGTGTGGCACTTCTCTGCAGCCTTTTCAAAACATTTCCTTGGTGTCTGTATACCATATATAAAGATGGCTCATTTAATAGAATGACATAAATTATGCATCAGAGACTTGAAACAAACTGAAGACTTACAAAGAGAGTGGCCTCGGTAAATGGCACTTGGATATCCAATGATCGAGATAATGTTTTATAACCCCCAGTATAGAAGCCGATCAAGCTTCCAGCACTTGTCATATTGTTCCCAAGTAAAATGAGATGCTCTTTTAGAACACCTTTTGCCACCATGGTTACCGATTTTGAGAGGCGCTGCAAAATCAACAAGTTGAGCCTTTCATGGTGCAACAGACACTGGAAAACTATGCATGAATTAACTGAACAAAAGAGTATCATAATGCACATTACCAGATCTTCTTCCTTTATTATTATTATTTTGAAAAGAGAGGGGTGCATGTTTGTTGGGCAGGGACAGCTTAGCACAAAACATAATTTCATTAACGTGTGCATGAAGAAAATAGCACTATTTATAGATAGGCTCCAATTAATTAAAAAGATGTAGATGCACCGAAGATACATACTGTACATGATCCGGGATTGAAATGATGCGAAAATTTTCTATTATCAGATAGCATCTTGTGCAAATAATATCAATGATCAGTTAGTGACAAGAGGAAAAAGTATGCAAAAGTGGCCAAGACAGCCACACCTCTCACATAAAGAGGACTTTCGAACCCCTCTCAAACCCTATTAAAAACAAAATGTGCAAACTAACTACACTGCAGTTAGAATAAACCTATAAGAATAACTCATAAAAGATGCCCAAAGAAAATGTCAAGCAAAATTGGATTTTCATTTACTAACAGATGAACAAAACTGGTCATGTCCCTGAATAAAGAGGGGCATCTATTGATAATTTTATAGTGCTCACAGCATCACCATGCTACTTGAAGTTACATTCACATAACATGTGGCAAGGACAGCATTCATAAAAGGCAATTTGAAAAATAGAGGAATGTAGAGAAGGAAAGAGGAGATGCACATCATATGATTAGGAATAGACTGCTTCACAAGCAGACGGGAACAATTTCTGAGTTACCTGAACTGCTTGGTCAAATGCACAAGAAACTCCCAACAATTCCTGAACTTGTTTAATCGCATAAGGAATTGAACGTGTGGTGTCAATTAAATGAAGGACAGGAAGACATGAGTCCAAGACTATTCTCCAAGCATCACCACTTTGCTTGACAACAGATTTCTCCAGAACAATATCCAAAGCCAACTCCCCTTTTTGAGTCCTGGAAGGGTTTCTTATCCAAGTTGTTGTCTCCTGACTTGCCCAAATTATATTTGCACAGCAAATTCGATGGTCACCTGCAAATTGCAGAGATAGAGCAGATCTCAAACTAAATAATGAATTCTACACATGCTGAAAGTTTTAAAAGGCATACATACACATCACCAAAATTTCATATGGTAAATCCAAGAAAAAGCCACACAGTAGCAGATCAATAAGGATTAAAGAATTAGCAAACAAAATGAAGAAAGGCAAGCAGAAAGTTCATTTTACGAGGTTTAAGCTAAATGAAGACAAACAAACATGAGACCCAGATCAACCATATAAAGGGCATTTGACATCAATTACCAGTTACAAATATTGATAAATAAAAGAATGCACATCTAATAAAATAGTATTTCTTCAGTACCAAAGTTAATACTTTTAACATTTCAGTAGGCAAATCGATTGCATTCTCAAAATTAAAGAGAAACAAATATTGTAATAGAAAGGGAAAGAACATCAGCAGGCCAGGAATTACTATTCAGGTATTAGCGTTAATTCAGAGTACGTCCCAAATGATTCTCACCTTTTGATATGAAGTGTTACCACATTTGAACACTGATGGATTTTCAGTTAAATCTCTCAATAATTATATGGAAGAAAGGAAACAGAATTATGTTGAAGGAAAAGGTTTCTGTTGCACAGCTATATAGATATTTCGCTGGTAAAGGTATTCAAACTCACTATCATATTTAAGATGGGGCAAAAATTGCAAACCATGTGAATGATAAAATGCATAAATATGATTAAAAAATAAATTGCGGGCAATGAAACTTCGGAAATTGGGAGATTTTTTAAAACATAATAATAATCATGTGTGTGTGTGTGTGTATTACTTAGAGTTGGAAAGGAAACAAAATGGCAATCACTTTCATGCCACATTTATGGATCCAATATATTAAGGTGATGCTTATTGTTTAATGTTTATCATAGAAAGAGAAGGGGATATTCTCTGATTACAGAGGCAGCAAATCATGTTTCAACGGCAACTCAGAAAAATCTAAATGCGGAAAATGGTTGTATATCTGTGTTGATGAGGCTCGCAATGTCATATTAATAATTAAAATATCCATGAATATTGAAACTAATAATTATGTTTAACTTCTTCACAACACTGAATGACACCTTGAAAAATCATAAAATCTAACCAATTCAGACGTGAATGAGGGTGAATCCTCCTAGAATGGAAGGCAACACAAGCAAGACAGTCACAAATTAAAGGCCTTTACATGAACCATAGACAACCCAATAGATTACATAATTCTTATTAAAAATATTGACTGAAATAATAGTACTGCAGATGCTTTTGCGAAAAAAATGTAAAAATAGTCCTGCAGCAAAATTCTGCATTATGACATTTATATAAGAAACATCTCTTCTCGACATCGTCTCAATGGAGGACCCAAAACAATATGTTTTAACATGATGTTCATGAGAACAATCAAATAAAATTCTATAACCATATGCAAATTTGTGGTATATGAGGGAAGGATATGTTTAGAGCTGAATAGAAATAAGCACTTTGTTGAACTATAAAGCTTCAAAAATAGAGATGGAAGGTTTATCCATTGAAGGGTCAGGGACACGAGAACCAGTAAGCAGCAATATCTTGCTCTATTGCAACCTTAAGGTCTATTTTTAAGACAAAAGAACACATTGAACGAAAAGGAATTATCATAGTTGTTTATGAGTAGGAAGATGATGAAATCGAACTTATGACTGTCATTGCTGAGAAAGTTGATCCTTAATTTTTTTCCTTGCAATGAAATGACATGGCTTCTTCTGTTCTCACACTTCCAGAGAGATGAACAGATGTTCATGAAAAGCAGATGTGTTATAGCTTGGAGAGAAATTACTCTTTTTCACGCTGGTTATTTGAATAAAGAAACATAAAACAATTTCTTTGGAGAAATTGTGGACAAAGAAACCTAAAACAAATATCATGGATGCCAAACAGCAATTATCTGATTCTACTCATTAACTTTTAACACCTGTGAATTTTGCTACATTTTTTCTCATTGGGGAGAGGGGCATCGGTGTATGCATGCAATGGCCTAAGAACCACATGCATTGATAGAGTTGCAACATGTTCTCTTGGAGCCTTTCTGTACGATATTCCTTGTGCTTTTTGTCAAACCAAAAAAAAAATGAATGAGACATCTCAAAATTTTTATGCAAAATAAACTTCCAAAGAAAGATAAGAGAAGAGTAGCAATTCCAAACTCCTGATCATAATTATTAAAAATATCTGCTCAGTACAGCTTAAAGGAACACGAGCAAATATTCTTCATGACAAAAAAACAAAATTTATTGCATACCTTTGATGGTTGTTTCCAGCAGAACTGGGCAAATCATATCAGCAAGAATGTTTGAAGTCCTCTCCAAATGAACATCATTCGCATCTTGCCAGAAGAACATCAGGCACAGCAATTCATCAGTGCATTGCTCGAAAGAGCAACATTCACTGCCAAGAAGGAGCACAAAATCAAAGAGAGGTGATTAGTCATTTCAAGCACATAAACAACTTTGCTGCCAAGAAAGACGCACAAAATAAAAGATAGAAATAAACTGGTGTTTTCAAGCCATAAATAATAATGTTTCTAGTAATATTATATGCAAGCTAACAATAAAGTATAAACGTGAAAATAGAGCAACTATAGGTAAGCATTCTAAGAAAGTGAGCCATATAAACATCTGGAGGCAATGTAATAGAACTTACGCAAGTACTTGCGAAGTTTGAACTTTCACCTTGTAATAGCACCTAAGTTACATATTGTCATTAATTTTGACAATCTGGCTCACGCAATGTTGTGATCCCGAACAGACTTGACTCGGGATCCGTGAGCTCAAATTACACGCATAACACCTAAGTTATTCTCTTCTTCACCTCATTAAGCATTAACTTCTTCCGAACCTTCTTTAACAGTGTATTGGTACCTAAGGATAGATGGGTTTTAGTTTAGGCAATCTAGCTAGTGCACTGTTATGATCAAGAGACACAAAAGCAACCAATTCAAGATACACAACCATAGTTAGCAGTTCCATGTGGTATAGATTTCTGGTAACTATGAACTTCAGCTGAAATTAAACAAAGTAATCCCATGCCAAGGAGGTAAATTTATAGGCAACAGTATATCAAAAATTCAATTCTACAACTTATATCTTGATACAAAAAAAACATGCAAAGCCTTCCTATTTTCTTGTCTATACAGTCCCACCATCAGAATCTCAGGGTTGTTAGAGAATAATATAAATCATATAATGGGACCTCACCTAACAGCTTAAGCTTTTGGGTTGAGATGGTTCTTTGACATGGTATCAGAGCTTTGATAACCAAACGGTCACGAGTTCGAATCTCACCATCTCCACTTATTTGATAAAAATTAAGCACAAGGTAAAGTGAGCTTGTGCAAGTTTCAAGCCCAAAGGGCTTTCACTTGAGGGGGTGTGTTAGAGAATAATATAAATCATATCGTGGAACCTCACCTAACAGCTAGCCTGTGCAAGTTATAAGCTGTTAGGTGAGGTTCCACGATATGATTTATATTATTCTCTAACACACCCCTTCAAGTGAAAGCCCTTTGGGCTTGAAACTTGCACAGGCTCACTTTACCTTGTGCTTAATTTTTATCAAATAAATGGAGATGGTGAGATTCAAACTCGTGACCGCTTGGTCATCAAAGCTCTGATACCATGTCAAAGAACCATCTCAACCCAATAGCTTAAGCTGTTAGGTGAGGTCCCAGGATATGATTTATATTATTCTCTAACAAGAGTTATACTTCTCAACGTATTTGGAAAGCTTTAACATCTCACTTCTAAGTTCTAACACAAACCATATAATTTATTTGATGAATGTATATGCATCTCTCCATGCAATCTCTCCAACATGACATAATTTTCATAATTATCATCTCACTTCAGAGGCAAACCATATATTTTATTTGACAGTCGTATCAATGAACCATCATTCATCAAGTAAATGAGTCACAACTAAAAACCCAATCTTCACAAAATAAGAATAAAAATCCAATTAACCAAATATTTGAAGACTCACTTCTTTCAAGAAGCATGTCATCTCATTTCAGAAAATTAATTGTAAGAAACATGGAGTTTCATTATCACAATAAATGACTTACAATACAAATTTAGATTAAATTGAGAAACAAACCTGATAGACAACGTTGTCTTCTTAAAAAGATTATCAACTTTTTTCTTCTTTCGAAATGAGTTGACAGTCTCTTGGCACTTCTCAAGAATCACCTGAGCACTAATGTTCAACTCTTGCAAAATCCTCTATATAACATAAAGCTTCAATTACTAACAAAAGAAATAAGTTTTAACAAGCAAACCAATGACTTCGTAGATAAATATGCCCTCCAAGAATATTTGCAATGCTTCAGGAAACAAGTGCAGTAACCTTCTCGAGATGAACATGACCAACAAGGCCGACATCACTTCCAAAACTTTCTGGTATTTGTTGATTCTTGTATCTGCTTGTAAGAAACCATCACAACTCTTAATCTTATATCAAGCATATTTTACTGATAAACATCCCATTTTTGAAATAAAACAGAATAAATGAAAAAAGAAAAAAAGCAGCAAACATAGGGTCTATAAAAAAATAAACAGGAGAATAAATAAAAAAAAAGATTGATGCACAGTTCAAGAATGGGGCATCCAAAGATGCAGCACAAATATCATTGAAAAGGGACAAGAGCATATGAGGCAACATGCATCCTTTCACTTGTTCCTAAAGAAGAATGCAAAAAAAGATATATAACTACAAGGGCAGAACTCACTCAATCATAAAACACCTGGCAACGTCTTTAAGACTGACTTTTTCCAAGTGATTCTTGACCAAAAATGCTGCTTTTTCTTGGCAATGCTCTCTTCCACAGCCACAATAATTAAAGTATAAAATTACCCTGCGATCAGTTTGGTCATTCTTGAAACCAACTTTGCAAAGAAGTATTTCCTGGAGAGAAATTTAATGTTGAGAAATATAGGTAGCATAACACCACAGAATATGGCAAAACTAACTTCTAGAAGGATGAAGAATTTGCAAAAAGCAAATGACCACCTTCATCATATCCCACGAGGAATTGCTACTTGGAGTAGAATCAAGAACAGCTTTGTATGCAGGATTGGACATTGCAGTGGCAGCTAACACGCCAACAGGTTCACCAGCAGGGAATAAACTTTGGGACTCAGCTCCCACCTTCACACCATACTCAAATTGGATGATTGAATTGCTGCAGACATTTCTTACAGTGCCATCATAACAAATTACCACATCTCGGAGGATGGCCATTAAGTTTTTGAACAACGTTCCTGGCTCAGACAACCCTCCTGATGAACGCATAATGACTTCTCTAGTAGAAATGGAATGAGCCATCTCCTCATACGCATCCAGCCCATGAAAAAAACAGCTTTGAATCAAGCCATACTGGGCAGAAGGATAATTAAGCAAATTGGTAGGATACTTGCTCTGAAAATGGGAGGCCAAGTCTTCAACCAGGGTCTTAGAATAAAGTTTTCCCCTATCAGAAACTTGCAAGCCCAAGAAGCCAATTTGCTGAACAAGCTTAGCAACAGCCCCGTCACTCTTAGAGTCAATCAAATAACCCAAGGCAGAGGAAGCTAAAATAATTTCTCGAACTGGCTTTTTCACATCCTGGATGTGATTCTCTACTTGCAACTCAACGAGCTCATTGTAGGTGGATCTTAAGTTACAAAGCAAAGGAGAAATCACCTTGAAACTTTCTTGGATACTTTGTTTGACTGCCTGGGAGATGGAGAACTCTTTCAAACTAACACTAAAGCCTTCGGAGAACAGATTTTCCATTAGCAAGGGCTGCAAGGCGTTGAAGAACTTAAGCACTGCTCCGGAACCCTTCTCGAAGAAAATTGAGATCAGAATCTCATTAATCATTGATGCCACAACATCCCTGTTGAAATCAACCTTCAAGACATTACTATTGTTGATCAAGAATCTCTCTCCACTGCAGTTGAAGCAAGTTGGTAGAGCCATTTGGAGAATCTGATGGGCAGTCCAGAATGGGCGAATACAATTGACCTTCAACAAAGCTGGTTGTGGCAAATCAGGTGAGACAAACATTGCCAGTTGCTGTGCAGCTGATTTGTCCAAAAAGCAGGCCTTGAAAATCATCTTTAATGACAGAAGTGAGTCTGTTGTCAGCTGTAAATTCAGATTGCCACTATGGGAGCTAAGCAATTGTTTCTCCACTGAGAAAAGCTCCAAGACTTCAGCTTTTGCAGCAAGGGACTGGGGGTAGAAAAGGTGAACGCAATCGCCATCAAAATCAGCACTTAAGGGCCCACATATCAGAGGATTAATCTTCACCATATGATCATCATGAACATACACTGACAGCGCTTGTAAAGAATGTTTGTGTGTTGTTGGCGGTCTATTAATGAAAACAACATCGCCATCTATAATCCGCCTATGTACAACTTGCCCAGGTCGTAGAAATGTATGCCCCTTGGCGCCTTCCCTAAGAGAATAGGTGGAAGAACCATCCCTGTATGTCAGGCACAATTTGTTATCCACAAGCTCTTGTAGATACCTCATGTTGTGCACACTGACCCTCTCCTCAAACGTAAGTCTTCGAGCAATCTCATAGGGAATACCAACTTGGTTCACTTTTGTGTACGCGTCTCCAGTTATGACACTGCGTGAAGAGAATCCAGAACCTTTTCTTATGAACAGGGTCCTCATCTTCTCAAGCCAGGCTTTGGTTGAGGATTCACTGGAATCCTTTTTTACCCCATAACGGAAATCTACATCACGGGATGTCTTTGTAGTACCCCTGACTTGAAGATACCGGTCAACCATTGATTGCAATGAATTTGCTTCGTCTTTATGTGCATCAAAATTTGGTGCCCCTGACCTTGAGCTTTTGATGACTTCAACTTGCTTCAGAACTTTCTTGAGTATGGATATAGAGAGATCCTGAAAGCAACATGAAAGCCAAGAGTCAATGAAGAAAACATAGCAGCAAGGTAGAGAACCTAATTAGTTAATAAATAGCTTACTGAAGACATGATGCTAATGCCATCTGAAACAGCAGGAACAGAGAGACAGGTAGCTGTTGTAGGATATAACCATCTTGAGGGAAATAACCTTTTCCACCTAGCTTTTTTCTAGTCTCAGTAGGAATTCTCTTCAGGATTTGCATAACCTGTTATTTATTGTATCCCAAACAATAAGATCTCAGGATCTACTAAAACAAGTAAACAACAAAGCATATGCAGGAAAGGTGAACGATTTGATACATACAAGTACTGTTCTAAAATCTGAAGCAATCTGCTAAAACAAGAAAATAACAAGCATATGCTGAAAAGGTGAATGACTGGATATATACAAGCACTGTTCTAAAATTTGAATCCTTTATAAGTAACTCACTAACTGAGGCATTGAATAAGTAACTCGTTCCTAGCCATGTCAGTAAGACATAAGACCAAACAAGATTTCTTGGACTGGCAAGCATGGTCGGAGGTGCATATATGAAGCACCAATCACTTCTGAACGCGCACAGCCCCTTGGACATGAATGCATACACTTTAGGCATGTGGATGTATGAATACTTTTCAAAAGTGACAAAAACTGAGCACAAAAATCAGGGGGATTAGGACTGTACAACTCAGCAAGAAAACATCTCCCCCACCAATGAAACAAAAAAGATTTAAAACTAGAGACTGTGCAAGTTCAAACCATCTGTATTCTCATAAAACAATTAATGACTACAAAACCCAACAGTTTCATCCATCACACATGAAAACAAGTGTGTACTAGAAACAAACCTCACAGGGGAGCAATGGTCGTGTAAAGTTATCACCATAGCGAAAACCATATCTTTCTAGGAAATTCCAACAACCATCTCGTAGTCTGGACCTAGAAGGCAGCTTTAGTTCTAAGAAACAAGCACCATCTGTATTCTTAACCTCTCTAATAGAAATTTGCGCACACTCCTGGGCCGAAAAGAAAAGAGTAAAATCAGATATAAGCAAAGCTTTTCCCCGTGTAAAATGTAACTTGAGGATCTTGTGTGTCAAATCACAAATGAAACCAATTCCCCAAAATTACAAAAAAGAAAGAAAAGAAATTCCAGCATTCTATTAAACAGGAGAAAAAAAAGGGAAAGGAGCAACCAAAGAAAGTGAAAGAAATACAAGTTGAGATCTAAAAGATATGTTATCTGGGAATCCAGAAAAGAAAGATCCAGCTACATTCACAACCTAGAACAGCCATAATTCCAGCTGCATCACTAAAAAATGCTAAACTAATAAGAGACAAATGGGTAGAAAATAACCTAATGAATCTCCTTTGCTCTATAAAATTGCAACTTCCTTCTTATATACCAATTTTCTCTTCTTCTAAACATAAGGAACAGTTATTTGTATGCTTGTCCAGGTAAAATGCAATAAAGGTAAAAGTTAGGGTGCTTAAAACTGTAGAAACACAATGGGACCCTAACAAATACAGTGGCAGACATTCAACAAAACAGTCTGAGAGAGGGGGTAGCAATTTAAAGCAAGCTTGTTTATGAATAATATTAATGCAGTAACTTAAAGCATTGCACCTGTTCAGAATTAGTAAGCAGAGCATACAATCGTGCATATCTCTACACACAGAGCGAAGAGTAGCTGGCACTTCCATACTCACCTCGCAGCATGATAGCAACCGTTCAGCAACACCATTGCTCTTGATTTGAATCTGTGAATTATAAACTCAGTGTGAAAAATAAGAAGAGGCATATTGTCAAACAGCATTAAGAATAAGGTGCACTGTGATACCATTTTAACTGACTGAGGCGTCAGAAAAACAGAGGTGCATGTTCTTAAAGTTTTCTTCATTCTTTTCTTCATGTTAGGTCATGTTTTACACTTCTCTAAACATCATTTTTTGCTATTAGAAGATAATTCATCTTTTTATCAGCCCATAATAACTGATTGGGTTCTAAATGCTTATGCTATTCACAACCATCATTTTTCCTTTCTACAATTTTGTCATCTTTACAACAGTATCAAGAAACAAAAGGAATGTACTTAACATATACATTAAGAAAATATAAGACTCGAAAACTTTTATCATCGCACCCTATTATTCTTACACCTATTGAACTCCGTTGAGATGGAAACCAAGAGAGAAACTAAGAATCATGAATCACATGTAGATTCAATGTGTTTTATTCAAAAATTGAAAATTAGAAAAAATATTATAAAACAGATGAGAATACCTTGTTCCTTTTTAATTTTAAGCACTTCAAACATAACAAGCTCAACATTCGCTTCAATTCACTAATGTGGCTAGGATGATATATCGGAACCGGCAAGTCGATGTATCCAAAATGACCTGAAAGAGGACAAATGAGCACATTCAAAAAAAATTTCAAGAAAAATCAAATAAACAGTGATATATATAGATATATGCATCAGATAGGAAGTAAAGAAATTGACCTTCACATTGTCCTGGTTCAGAAGTGCCACAAGATTCACATTTTCCAAATTCAAGCGGCAAGCCAAGGAAGGGATTAGTCAGCTGAATGGAATGGCTAATAGGGCAATCACTGATTGATGCTGTACACTGTTGACCAATCAATAAAAACAAAATAAGCACGAATATCAACTTCAAACAATCAGAGGATTTGAAACTATAAATACAGTCAATGCCAAATAGAAAGAAATTGTAATCTTTGACAAACATGCAGAAAAGTGAAAACCTCTTAATCAAAATTGGATTATTGATCTTAACATGGTGAACTCATCCTTAGAACATTATCAGTCATAACTGATGCCTTGAAATAATTCTCGAATAGACTTTAAAGGTGCCCTGTTAGCAACCAAAAGTATCTTTAACTTCAAATGTTACTTCAAAAAAATGATTCAAAAGGACCATTGCAACAATGATATGTCTTAAATAACAGGAGCAAGTAAGCAACCAAGAAGGAATACTACTTACGATTTCCTTCTGAGAAGCCAAACCAAATCTGATTCCTGTTATCTCCCCTTCAAAAATGCTTGATTGAGGAATTTCATCCATATTTCATTAACAGTTGCCTCAACCTATGCTGTTAACATAATTGCCAAGAAGAAGTCAGATCCCACAAAAGACAAGAGCACTCCAAAATACCAAAATAAATATTCAACTTCTAAATGACAAATGAAAAAGGTAAATGAGAAGATTTCGCTAATTAAAATAGAAAAAACATAGGCATTATCATGCATAGAAATCTGAAAAGAATGCATTGCGAAATCCAAAACTTAAACAAAGAATAAAGATGTTACTGACAAAAGGGATTCGTGAAGGAGTACTCAACTCCTTAGAGCAAGATCACAGAAAATATACAAAACACAGCAGTAGTTTACAGAAATTCCAATACTGAATATTATGACATTTCATTTTATTTTGGAATTAAAGGATTGAGAGTGAAGAATAAAAGAAGGACAACTAAAATCAAAGAAAAAGTCTAGTATTTTTTTTATTGAAAAGAAAAATCTATTTGAAAAAAACAACACAACATCGAAAAGTGAAAGGCCAAAAAAAGGCTAAAATAGAAAAAAAAATAATAGTGATCCTTTTTTTCTTTTTGAGTTCTCTTGACTCATGACCAAAGAGCATGAAAAAAAAAATCATTTCCGTCCTTTCTTTTCCAATTCCTCAGCTTTCTCAGAAACCATACACAGAGAGAGTCATGCAAGAAAAAATAAAAATAAGAAAGTTAAAAATCATGCCCCAAATTACCTGAGAAATTCCAAATTTTCGCCTCTACTTCACTTCTCGCTCCTGTCAAACACAAATATAAACCCCAAAGAATCAGAACCCAAGAACACAAAACAAACCAAAAATGCATTTACCATAAACTAAGAGATAGAGGAGAGATGAAGCAAGAATTTTGACCAAAAAAAGCAACAAAACCCCAAAAAAGGCCTCACATTTTATTCTTCTGTTTAATACCTTAAACCAGAAAAAAAATCCCAAGACTTTCACTCATTTTCCCTCTCTTTCTCACAACCAAGCACTTCAAACCAAAAACAAATAGTAGTAAATTTCAAAACCTGCACTCACTTTCCCTCTCTTTCTCAGCTCACAAACTCAAAATGCATTAATACCTCGGTTGTTTGCTGGAAAGTAGTTTTTTTTTAAAAGTAAATTTCAGAAAAAATAAATTCCAGAAAAGTGAATTCCAAAAAAGTATTTTCTAATATTTGGTAGTGTAATGAAAAATAAGTTGGAAAACACTTTCCAGTGTTTAGTTATGTAATGGAAAATAAACTGGAAAATAACTTATTAATGTTTTATTTTTCTCAAGTTTATTAAAATAATGAGGAACAAATCTTACAAATTAAAAAGTTGAATGAGAATGAAATTGAAAAAAAATATAATTTCA
>Ga0325410_1000960_pt1 | contig 31145 bp, 21 predicted proteins | sample PopdelMetagenome_16_FD_206182 | JGI IMG/M metagenome (GOLD analysis project Ga0325410, IMG submission 206182) | Populus deltoides microbial communities from Bellville, Georgia, United States - Xylem-PdIQD-R3 | ecosystem: Host-associated > Plants > Phyllosphere > Stem > Wood/Secondary xylem...
ATTTACACCTTAATTACCAGCAAGGAGAAGGTGTTCCAAAACCTCAGTAATAAGGATGGTATCTCGAAAACAAATTATGCAAGTCCACAACCAAGCAAAGTTCTTGAGATCTTTGGGTGCTACGAAGGGGCTCCAAATTAATGTGTAAACCTAATGCTAGATCCGTGACACAGTGAAGACTTGGTGATTCTCGTACCAATTAAATTGACGAAGCTCTTTGATTAGCTTGGGAAATAGTGGTGAAAGAAAAAGACAGGGGAGGTCTTGGTGCTGGGACTATATTGGCAAAAACTAAAGCTCTTCTCTTCAAGTGGTTTTGGAATTAAGAAGCAATGACAAAGCTAGTTGGGTAGACTTCATTAAGAAAAAATACAGACCAAAGTTCATCAATGGGGTGCCCCAATTCAAGAAAAAACTCTCAAGGATTTGGCAAGGTATCTGCTCTACCATTACTAATAAGGATCATGATAACACTTTTATTCGTGCTGGCTGTAAACTTAAAATGGGTAATGGTAACCATGTAAACTTTTGGTTAGATACTTGGTTGACTGGCTGCTCTCTCCCGCATGTCCTCTTCCAAAGTAAGGATTGTTAACCAGTACTGAATAGAGGATACTTGGTATTGGAATCTGAAATGGATAAGATCCCTTAGAACTAGAGAGAATCTGATGTTTTAAAGGTTAATGTCTTATCTTAATCTTGCAGTTATTCATCGATCGAAAGAAGACAGGTTGGTTTGGGAATGGGGATGTCGCACGTGTACGACGTCACGGCGAAAATTCCACTTCATCTAAGTATGTAACCATCTATCTGGCAAATATGGGGGAGATAAGAAATTCTTGTCCTTTATCAGTGAAAAATGGAAGGGGAGTCGCCACCTAGTATTTTGGTCACTAGGAACCCAACTGGTCTCAGATTCGGATACGGGGACTGGTTGTGTAAAGGGAAGGTATTAGCACCCCAAATACATCTTACCTAAGGTAAGCTGCATGGTTTGATTGTCTGATAAAAAACTAAGGTGTTATCGTATTTCTAGTTGTTGATCCGTCTATGGTTCAAGAAAAGTCCTCATCGGTAAGGAGGTCCTTATCTTATCGGGTAAAAACCTAATCGTTCTAATGTCTATATGAAAAAAACTATATTTTTAATATCAGGAATACGTTGTACGTATAAATTCGTAATCCTCATATACTAAAAGAAGACAAAAATATTTTTTTGAAAATTTTGAAATATTGGCCTAGTTTTCATGGCTCTAATAAACTTGTTATTAAAGCCAAAGTGCATGATAAAACATATTTTTGAATATTTTGTGTTTTATGTATAAAAAAAACAATATGATTTTTTTTGTTGTATGAAAATACGATGTGATGATTTTTCTTATCTTTGAGATACTTGGTCGTATGCATGAAAAACAAAATATTTTTTGTTTTTTTATAAATGTTTTTACAATGTTTTAACAAAAATTGGATGTTTTAATACTGAATTTATATATTTACGGTATAAAAATACAAACCAGTATTAAATAATTTTGATAAAAAAATATGCAGAAAAATCAACAAAAGTTTTAAGGATTTTTCAGATTTTTTTTCATATAGATAATATAAAATACTATAATATATAATATTATAATTGTGCGGGCTGGGCCGGCCCAGCTAACTGGGCCGAACTCAGCCCAAAAGGGGTTGGGTCGATCTCGACCCAACAGCTCACTCTTCTTTTTCGGGTCTAGGCCGGACCCGGCCCAAACCTAAGGGCTGGGCCAGAAAACAAAATGGGGGGGGGGGCAATTATTTTCCCCCTCCCATCCTCTTGCATGCAGAATCAGGAGAAACCTATGCCACAAAACTAAGTAAAAGTGGAGGGGCACGAAGAGGTACCTGGTGCGGAGGAGGCGGTGCCTTACTGGTCCGGCTGCTTTGCTAGCAGTTCTGCGGTGGAGGTCGGTGGCGGTGTCATGGCTCATGGACAACAGCTCCCAGCAGCGGTGCTGATGTTTCAAGCGACGGAGAGAGAGATTCCTGCTCTTCCCTTCTCCTTCGTTTTCTTTCCTCTTCTTTGACTACGTTTCCTTTTCTTTTTGTTCCTGTTTATGTGTGTTTTTCCAGCTCCCGTTCCTCTTCCTGTTTCGGTATCGTCTTTCTCTCTTAGCTGTCACGATCCCTCTCATTTATCTCTCACAGTCCCTCTCCCCTGTTTCCATCTTCCTCGTTTTCTTTTCTTTTTTCTTTCGGTCCCTTTCCTTTTCGTTCTTTTCTTTCTCTTCTCTCCATTCTCTCTTTTCTCTCTCCATCCTCTCTCCTTTTCAGTTCTTTTTTTTCCGTTCCCCCCTTCTCGTGCGTGCTGGCGTTGGGTGGTATTTATAGGGCAAAGGGAAACAGGGGCATCCCTATTGCCGCCCTATTGTTACGCATGGGGAGCAGGGCTTTGCTACCCTGCCACGGTGCCGGATGAGGTGGCCAATGGGTGTGGCTGGCAAGGCGCGGCTCCCCTGGTTTTTCATCATGATGGGGCATGGGGCATCGGGTTTTGGCAGAGCACATGGCAGGAAGGAGTAAAGAAGAAAAAAACAAAAGTTGTTTTCTTCCCCTGCTGCATGTCCAGGGGAAGAAGAAGGAGGAACAGTGTCGCTCAAAACGACATTGTTCTGTTTCTCTTCCTCTTTTTGTTTAAAAAAACATGAAACAGTGTCGTTTTGGACAAAACGCGTCGTTTCATTTAAACATGGCGCCAACACGTCAACTTCCAAATTAGTCCTCAATTTATCCTTTGTTCATTTAAGTCCTCAAATGTAATTTTGATTTTTAAGAATTAATTCAATTGCATCACTGCCAACTTCAATCGCCGCCCCCATAATTGGCCGCTTTTTTCACTTTAGTCCTTGGTCTCTAATTTATGCAATTTGACCCTTAATTGATCAATAAACTTCCGATGTCTTCAATTTAGCCCCTGATTTGGTTAATTACAGCCCCTCTATTTACGCGTCTTTTCCAGTTTGGTCATTGGTTTCGGATTTCTTCAATTAGGTCCCTAATTGGCCATCAAACTTCAATATTTATGCAATTAAGCCCATGATTTGACCAAGTCAACTCTCAAAAATTATAATTTGACCCCAGAACTTTAATTTCTTGCAATTAAAGCTCAAATTGACTTAAAAATCAATTTTTCTTGCAATCAAACCCTTTATAAATTCAATTAACCCTTCAATTAAATCCAATTGAGTCCATAAACATCTAATTTTGGACTTTTCTCCTCAAATTGAATTTTCTTTTCCAACAGGGCTCTTATCATTCAAGTATATACTGTCAAAATTTCCATCTTTGTATTTTTAACCTCATTAATCAATTTTTCTGACCATTTCCTGAGCGCTCCAGCCTCCTATTATTTTTTTTAATTTCTTCTGGCTATATATTTATATATTTATTTTTATTATTTATTATATATATATATATTTTTTTGTGTGGGGACCCAAAAATGGGTTACAACAAGGGGAAGGAAAGTGGCTATACTGTAAACTCTTGTATGATTGCCCTTGAAAGGATCAGGTTTGCTGGAACTAAAACTTGTGTTACAGATGCTTGGAAATCTATTTGCCATCCAAAAACATAAATGATTTTATGGTTGGCCCTAAATGAAGGCCTTTGCACAAAAGCCTTCCCAGTTAAGAGACATATCCCGAGCCCTTAAGATGTTTGTTGCCTTTTCTATGAGCACCATTCTAAAACTATCTCCCACATCCTCATGCATTGCCTAGTGGTCTAGAAACTATGGAATAAAATTGTAGCTTGGAGAGGTCTGAGTTGGGTAATGCCATATGCCCTTGACAACCTTCAATGTCAATGGCTAGGTCTTCTGCAGGAAAATCATTGTAAGTTTGAAAGATTTGTTTGGGGGGGGGCTTTATGTTTAACATTTTTTGGACTATATGGAATACCAGGAGCAATTTGATATTTGAGGAAAAACAGCCTATCTGGGAAGATATATTATGGCATTTGTTCTACTTTGCTGCAGGTTGGATCAGAAATCAGAAATTTTCATTTTGGTATATAGGTGCCGATTTGTATAGGAATCACGAATGTATTTTGGCTTGGTCTTTTTAAGTTCTGATTTTGTTTGGTTTTTTGTGTTGTTGCTCCATTAGTAGGGCTGTTTGTTTCCTTGGTTTTCTTCCTTGTAGTTAGACTGAGGCGTAGGCTACAACCCATGTAGCTAAAGCTCTACTCTCTCTGTTTAGGTTTTCTCTTCATATTATATATATTCTCGATTTCATAAAAAAAAAAAGCTCATAGGTTTAGGAGAGTTGATGCTTTGAAAAATTATGGTTTTGAAGAATATGATACTAGTGGAAAGTGCTTGGTGAGAAAAATCTACAATGATGAGGATGGAATCGTGAACAGAGTTAAGGTTGACACTTGGTTAGTATTGTTGGTTCCAGTGGTGCTAAAGGATGAGTTAATGGTTGGACTAGGTGTTTCTTGGCCAGGGTTTGCAAAAAATGGATGAGAGGCAATGTGAAGGTGTAGATCTTTTTAGGTTCAATGTTTTTTTCTCTCTCCTATTTTTTTCGTTGCGGGGACTTTTATTTATAGGAGGTGAGAGAGAGGAATCAGATCTCTATCTTGTATAGTCCTCACCTTTTAATGTAATTGTGTTACAAAAATTATTTTTAGATTTTGAAATTATAACTTCTTTGGATTTTTGAATTTTTCAAAATAAAAATATTTTTTATATAATTTTTTTTAAAGGAACCAAAACTAGATTATAACACAACCCTTTGTTCAAATGAACCTTAACAATAAATTAATGTTGAGGAGGTTAAGGATGAAACAAGCAATGTCTTAACTTCCTAATTTAAGAAGCATATGTTCGAGAAGTATTGTGTGGAAAGTAATTCTAAGATAAAAGGACTTTTAGCATAAGGATGTGAGAAACCTGCAGGTTTCTTCTTGTATTTTAGGTTGGTAAAGATGTAACAGTATCAACTGCTGATTTTTTTTTTTTTTATGATGGCATTAGAATTGCTAGTTATTCTTCTTTTGAAAGATGCTTTTTAATAAGCTTTCAGTATTGATGATGATCATATATTTGATCAATTTAAAAGTTCTTTGAGTCATTCGATATGTAGGCTTTAATTTGTTTCCAAAAATTGGTTGTATTCTTCATCAACACCACTTGGCCCTCGTCAAATAATGGATGCTTTTTAAATCCAAAGAAAAATTAGGTGAAGTACTTTATTTATAGAATGATATTTTTTTACTTATAAATAATTTTTTTAAGTCATGATGAATTGATAAAAAAAAAAGTTTTTCTAAATTTGCTTGAAAAGTGACTGATACAAACCAAGTTAAGTTCAAATTTGACCTTAAAATATTTGCTGACTAGTTTTGCGATATCGAGCATATCTCTCAAACCATACATAAAATCAAGCTGAAATTTTACAAAGATATTTTATGCACATAGAAATATATTGTGGTAAATGTTTAGGTCAAATGAAGTTTGGAAACATATTATTTCAGAGGATTGAAGTTATTAGATGAATCTTGTTAAATTTACCACATCATAGTTGTGTACTATTTGGGACATATTTGGAGCTACATGTGACATTTTTCTGCCACTCAAGTTGGGCTGAAAACTAGACATCTCAAGCTTTCCAACCATATAAGATAGACCTAGTAATTCATCCATACGAGAGAGAGCAGCATGTTTGAAGTCAGAATTGAAATCTGCCAAGAATGTGTAGAAATTAGAGATTCGGGATACATGGAAGAATTTTAGCATGAAAATATTGTTTTTATTATCCTATTTTATTTTTTTATTTAATATTGAATAATTATATTTAATTTGGGTTTGTTCTGGCCTCTTAGACATTGTTTAGGGGTTTATTTCATTATTGGACTTATGTTAGTTAATTACTAGTTTAAGCTCATTAGCTTGCAACCCAAAAGGGGTTGATTAGGGTTACTAGTTGAGTTATTATACAAGATTTTGTAAGCTGAAAATTTCAGCAGCCATGAATTTATGAAATACACTTGTATTTTGCATGATGCAACACGTTTTCTTTGCTAAGAAAAAGAATAAATTTGACTTATCGAAGATTAACTGGTTTCGTGGTGTCATTCGCATACTTAAGGTTCTTAGATACAAGATTATATCTAGGTCTAAGTCTTTTTTCAATACCTTTGGTTTTTAGGTGAAGGGTTACCTCTGAGTCAAGGTTCTATCAAACCTGATTTTTTGTTTTCCGGGTTGTTATCTACTTCGTTAGGGGTTGCTTGACCATGTGATCAAAAGGTTCGCATCAATGACCATGACCATAGATGATTGATAAGTGGTAAGTGATGAGGCTAACACTAATAGGCAAGTATCTTTATAATTTTGAAAATTGTTTAATTGTTTGTTATACATTATGGAAAAATTATAATATGTTAGTTTATTGGTCTATAGTTACTACTATATTAGATTTTATGACTAGATAATTGAATTTCATTCCCAGCTTGTTATACAATTGGGTATGCTAGATTCTATAATTGTTGGTTCTTAAAGTCATTTTACAATTATTGTTAAACTACATAGTTTTGGCTAGTGCAACTATTTTCATTTTCGTGATTCATAGTTATTTTGTCTAAATTATAGAAAACACTAAAAGACATGAAAAAATCATTGTAGCCTATGCCACTATACACACAAACACAAGGCACTTTAGATTGCTACAATGCCTTTTTTTTTTTAGCCTCCATGCTTTAACTCGACTGGAAATTAGGATATACTTGCTCATACGTAACTAGAAAGTGTAGGTCCAAAACTCCTATACCTGATCTCTGCTAATAGAATCGTGAGATTCAAACCAAATATGGGTTCAGCATTTTCTTTTTGTTTCCTTTTTAGGACAAAATGGATGACCAATTTAAGTGAATTTGTTAAGAAATGACCAAAGTGAAAAAAGCAGAGAAAATAAGTGGTAGTTTCAAAATTGGTGCAAAATGTTTACGTTAGTCCTCTTACTTTTTAAGTGATAATTTTTCAGTCCCTCTAAATTTCAAACAATAAATCTTGCTCCAAAAATTCATTTTCCTACTTTTTTCGGTCCCTGATTCGAGATTGAAGAGAAGGAGAGAGTCATTAAAGTCTGGTGGTAAAGAAAGATAGTCGTTGGTTGACACTAATTCTGGCCATAAAAAAGGTCGATTTTGGTGTCCACATGTTTCATTTGATTAGAAAGGTTTAACTTAGGTATTCTTTCACCTTAAAATTTCTTGAGAAAGTACCTCCGACATTTGCAAAATTTTTAGTTTTAGATTATTTTTTATTTTTAGACCAATTTTTGGATTATTTGAAACCATGAAGGAGTTTATTTAGGTTTCTAAGTTATAGATAATGCTTCGTTTGTTGATGCAAAGAACATGTCGTCTGCTTTATTTTATTTTATTTTTTGTTTTACACCTTTTAATATTAAAAAAAGTCTGATGCTAGAACGAAGCCTTTTTTTAAGAGCCAAATGCATGGCTAGGCCCACGTGCCTGACTTGTTACTTTTTAATGTATTTTCAACCCCTTAAACTTTTACATTTGGTTGTGGTGGTTGTGGTATCTTAGGATGGTTGCTCCTTGAAGAATTCAATCTTCTAGAACGATTATATCTTTCCATTGGATTATTTCTGGGACAACAGTGTTTGAGCGGGATAAATCTATTTGTAGAAGGAGTGTTTCTACTTTTTGGGATTGGAATTTGTGTTTACTGGTAAAGGCTGAGAACATGGTTTTGTAAGGGATTTTGAATATAAAAGTAACAAGGATTGATCCTTCAAGCATATCGTAATTATTGGTTTTTATTTGTAGTAGCATACTTTGTAAGATATTTTTGTCTTTGAGGGATATAGTTAAGTTTGGATAGCAATCAAATGAAACGGGGCCACTGCAGAGGCTAGACTCAATAGAACTTAGGAGTGAGTCTTGGAAGTTTTGGAATCTAGCATCTCGGAGGACAGCTAGAATGGAAGTGTTCAAGCTTTTTTTTTTTAAGGGGTTTTATCCCAACTTGGATAAGGTCAATGTGTATGTATTTATAGTTTATGGCTAGATGTTTTTATAGGGATTTTTGGGAGAGGAGTTGGATGGTTTCAAAAGGTTTTTGTAAGCTGCATATCTTTTTCCTCAGTTTTTATTGTAAAATCTGTGTTTTAGAAACCTTTGAAATTTTTCAATCATCAATGTTTTTTGTAAAATCCTCAATTGTTATTTCTTCACTTTATAAAATCCTTCTACTTTTAGAAGTCTTAGAGGTAGAAGAAGTTGAAATAGAATTAGTGCTGCAGAAAACAGAATCCTTTGAAAAGATAGACTAGAAAACAGGCTGCAAGTTATATAGATTTAGTGTCCTAATCACTCAACGGGACTTACACCATTCAGTAGCATTCACCTATTTGCTAATGGTCTCTCGTCTCACTTGGGTTTCTGTAACCTATGTCACTTTTTCTACCCAAATCCTAATAGGCTCTGATACCATATAATGAAAAGAATAGGAAGAATTTCCAAAATCCCTTATATCATAAATATTCCTTATCACACAAATTCTTCTAGAAAATCTACATCCGATATACTAAGAAAATCTACATCATATAATCAAAAGAACACAGAAATAGAAGAAGAAACAGTACGTGGCGTTGTTACACCTGAGAATGATCTTTAGATCGGGTCACAGGTTTTCAGCCGATATACTGAGTTTGGAAAAAGTAATATATTTCTTATATGAATGAAAAGGTAAGTTCAAGACAGGATCCTCTACCAAACACAAAGCATACTTAAATTTGCAGAAATATAAATTTTGCAAGAATGTAAAGAGAAATAGAATCTTACTTAAATTTGTATTAGAAATCAATACATGAGATATTGATTATAGGGGAGATATTGTTTACAAGAGATTGTTTTAGGAGGAAATTGATGCTCTTGATTACTTTCCGAACATTAGCCGTCTTGCCAAACCTCTTTATGACAGGTTAAAAACTAACCCTATTCCATGGTCTGATACCTATACCAACCTTGTCCGCCAAATCAAAAAACAAGTACAGACTATGTCACTTCTCAATTTAACTATGCCCTTAGCTCCAAAAAACGAGTTGAATGTCTTGACTTCAGAAAAACAATTTGTTCTAAACAAAACTCATTTTAAAAATGATTTTTATGATAACCACAATTCCGAGAAGCGATCTTGGTTTTTTGAACACTTTCTTCAACAAAGACATATTATCCAAAAAAAATTCTATGATTTTATTGAACTAAATAGAATACAAATTTTATTCTTTGACTGGTTTGAACTTTATTATGCATCAACACATCATGTTACATATACATTTGCATCCATTAAACATGCATGTCCAATCACCACTAGAAGCGAAACACCAGTATGGAATCTCACTAGTGGATCTCCAGTTGAGTCTGACCATCCACCCCTAAGAAACATCCAGCTAAACCACAAAGATCAAACTATCGATGCAGCACCCTACAAAATACCCGATGATGATACCCTTATAAACACAAAACACATTATCCAACAAAACAACTTTACCAATACCAACCTCAATACCTTAGGTAAACAGCTTACCTGACTAGAAAAACAAATACAAAGAACCACTATCAGTTCGATTGATACCAGAACATCAGTCAACCTAAAACTAAAAAACCCAATCTTCAAACCTTACCAAGTTACCAAGACAAGCCAAACACAAATCCAAGAAAATCAAATAGATTTCCTTAAAGCCATCAAAACACATTTACAACTCTTTGATGGATCAACTCTAACTATTCCAGACACATCTCAAACAACCAACCTTTCTAAATCTACAAACCAAGTAAATACCCTTCAAAATAGCCCTGTACAAACTTTTGTTGAGGAAGCATTTAAAGATCCACCTCTTGAGCTAAATAGACTTACTTGGCAAAACTCTAAAAAAACCATTGCTCCAAATATTTCTATGTCTACTGAACCAACTATCCTAAACCAACATAAATGCCTCTTCCCTCTATGAATGGAACATAGATGGAATGTCTGAATACGACTTTCTAAATACCCTTCAACAAATAGCCATGGCAACTAACGCCTACAAAACCCAAACAGGAACCCCAGATAAAGCCATAGCTGAACTTCTTATTGTTGGCTTCTCTGGCCAATTAAAAGGATGGTGTGATTACCATCTCACTAAAATAGACCATTTACAAATCTTAAATTCTATCTAAACCTGTGAAGACCAAACACCCATCCTTGACCATTTAGGAAACATCATCTAAGATGTTGTTTCAACCCTTATTCTTACCATTTCCTTACATTTTGTCAGAGATCCTTCCCATCTAAAACACAAGAATTGGATGCCCTTGCTGGAGATTATAATCAAAGAACTATGAATATACCCATGGAATAAAGAATTTTGTACAGAAAATCAAAAGGGAAGAAAACTTTCGTTCAAAAAAAGTAGGTTGAAAATTTTATTTGAAATGGAGATAACCATTTTCAACCAGGGGGTGGTCCTTGAGGATGTCAATTTGGCAACCAAAGTAATGCCACCATTGAAGGAACCAAATTGGACCAGGCCTGCTGGTAGTCCCCGTATTTATAGGAAAGACTGGTGTTTGGGAAGGAAGTGCGGAGGTGTAGAGGAAAAGGAATATATATATAAAGGATGTTATTTAAAGTCTTTTTTATTTGACTTGAAAAAAAAAAGCCTTGTTTTGTTATCAAACTTTAAAAAAGTTAGCCCTATTTTTTTTCAATCATATGCTCCACCCGTTCTTTTTTTTTTTTTGAAAATAAAATTATTATTTGATATAAAAGGCTTCGCACACATCTATTTGGGGTATAATTAAATGAAACATAATTTTGGAATTAAAAAGTTGTTAAATCTAGTGAGGTGTATGATCCGAATCACGGGTTTGATTGATTAACATGAGTTTTTTTATCCTCTTTTGAATTAATTATTTTTATTTTTAAATTTATCCTTCAATATTGAGTTTATTGTAAATTGGGTTTTACAATTTATTTTGGTTTTTTTTTTATGATATTATCACGGTCTCATCTTCCACTTCGCGATCTAATATTTAGTTGATTAACTCGACTTTACCTAAGTCAATTCAATATGTTATTGTCTCAATATTTTTATACAAAAATGTCATCCAATATATGTTAGATTTTGAATTCATAATTAAGTTGTTTTCTATTAGAAAACATATTAACGATACCTGAACATGTTTTTTTTGCGTTTGAAAAAAGATTAATTTAACTCACCTTTCTTTGCATTTTTATTGCTAATATTAGATTCAATAAGAAGTTGATTCCAAGAAACAAAGTTATTGAACACAATCGAGTCCATTGCCTGTATTGCAAGATTATATATCTTGGTAAACCTCTATATTTTTTTTTTAGTCTTTAGTTGACTTTTTTTTCCATTTATTATCATAGATGATGCTTGATTTATTTAATTAATACATGAGGTTTTCAAATTGCGATTAGAATTTTTTTCTTGGTAGCTAAAAACATGTTATAAACGCAAGCATATTTATTTATTTTTTACGTTGAAATTTTTTTATCCATACATGGTGAAGTGTGAGACACATAGCTAGTGAGTACTAAAACTATTGAATTATGACTTATATTTGTTTAAAATCTTATGATATGTATAATGATAAAAGCTGGAAGTTAGAAGTCATATTATGAGTTTAAACTTTGAAAAATTAATTGTGAAATTCAAATGCTTATTTTGTAGTTGTTGCATTTTAAAAAACTAATCTCCTTTTGTTTGACATGGCCTAATATTTGCATAATTGGATCCAATATTCATGAGCATAATAACTAACTAGAGGTTGTAAAAAATCAAATTAACTTGTGAGATGATAATTTAAGAACATTCTTCATTAATGATTAATTAACATAAAGTAATAGAGAAGGTGAATTTACTAGCACAATTCACTAGAATAGTGCTTTACTTTTCTTTATTTTTTTGTTTTTTTTTTAATCTCATCTTTTAATATTGGGATTGTTAGGAATTGTACTTTATAATTTTTCTTTTGTTTTGTTTTCTATATGGTTATTTTAGTTTTATGACCTTTATTAGGTTAGCTCGGGTAATTGTTTTCTCTCTTTTTAATGGCTTTTCTTCAATTTCAACTTTCAACATTAGGATTCTTTAAAATTATGATTCATAGTTTTTTTTTTATTTAATTTTATTGGATTATCCTAGTTTTATAAGCCAGGTCATGGCATGAAAGGTTAACTCGAGTTGGCTAAGGTCGATTTAATACGTTGCCATATTGATATATGATAAAAGATGTCATCCAATATATCATCGTTTCAATATTAAAAAATATCATCTTTAATTTTTTGTTAGATATTGTTACCGGTTATTTAGGTTGCTTTTAAATCGGTCAATTCAACCAGGTCACATCGGATCAACCCCTACATGGTTTAATTTAGGATTGAGCTTTAAGATTTGTTATGGTTTTCTTTCTATAGGATTATCATTGTCTTAAAAAAGATACTGACGTTGGATTGATGTTTAATTTTGTAAAAACAATATATTAAGAAATGAGCTTCATGAATTATTTTAATTTGCTTTTAATGGAATTATTATGATCTCAAAAAAAAAATATTGGCATTCGATTGATGCTCAATTTTGCACAAAAAAAAGATTTAATTTTATTTTTTGTAGGCATTTGATTGATGCTCAATTTTGCACAAAAAAAAGATTTAATTTTATTTTTTGTAGGCATTCTATTTTTCCAAGGTCCTTCGATTTATTTTTGTTTTTTTTTTCATCCTTTAATATTATATTGATTTGAAACTGAGTTTTATAATTTATTTCAATTTGCTTTTTATATGGTTATCGTGGTTTTGAAAAAGCATTCCGTCATTTGGTTGATGCTCAAATTTACAAAAAAAGAAATTAATTTTATTATATGTAAGTTTTCTCTTTTTCTAAGGCCCTTTATTTTTTTTTCATACTTAATATTGTGTTGACTGAGAATTGAGTTTTTATAATTTATTTACATTTTCTTTATAAAATACATTTACAATACTTATACATTTGTTTTTATGTTCAATTTTTTTTTAATCCTACATGCAATGTAGTGCATGCTAATTATCTAGTTATTAGTACGAGATCTTCAAACATGAATAGATTTTACTTATTATTGTCCATTAAGTGGCCTGTGGAGTTGTGTTATCATTAGTTTTCTAACTAATAAGTTTCATGTTATATCAATTTGAACTTGCTCAAATTATGACTTTATAATATAATATCATTGTCTGCTCTTAATGCTGAACAATTTTATTAGAAAAAAGTCTCAACAAGTTTCTTTAAATACCGATGAGCTTTGAGTCCAATTATAATATAAGTTGGTCTTTTATAAATGATTCAATTATAATTATCTATATTAGCTAAAGATGTATTCTTAAGATTTAATAAAGAGAAACTTAATATCAATTTATTTCAAGTTGTTATGAAAATAACCTTACTAATGAATAAAAAAAAAAACCTATATAGAGTTTATGCTCAAAATAAATAATTTCGAGTTAAAATGGGTTTATATTTTTAAAAACTCGTGAGATAAAAAAAATAGAGAAAACTGAGCTAGCTCACCCTCTGAAAAACACAATAATGCGATGCTTTTACAAAGCATAGAATAAGAAAATGAGAAATGAGAGGGCTTAGCTCTAGGGATAACAATTTAATTTGAACTCAATGGATACCGATCCAAACTTATTTGAATTAGTAATATATATATATATATATATATATATATATATATCTTAATCAATGGATAATGGATAAGATGTAAATATTGTCAAACCCGACCCAAACTTTGTAAACAATCATGCCAATGATCAAGCCCCTCTGGTTACAACTGAACAATCAACAAGAGAAGATTAGCCAACAATTAGTCAATGCCCAAGAACCTGCTGAGGAAATCAAGTCATAACAGATAATCAGTCAAAGCTAGAATTATGGAATACACACTGTCATTTCTATAAATAGACAACTTGTATTTTTGTATATAAACTCTAAAAATGTAATAGATAAAACAACTGAAAAGATACATGTACAATATAGAAAACTTAATCACTTTGTGGTGTTGTTTCTCTTTTATGGTATCAAAGCATTCCAACCAAATTTACACATCAATGGCACAAAAGATCTCTACCTAAAATGGCAATCTCATTGTTGTAAACACAAATCAACTGCAACAACTCACTCCTTCCATTTTTCCATCATGGAGTGACACCTTCAAATCACTCTTTCATGGATTTAATCTGTAGGGCTACGTGGATGGAACGATTAAGTGTCCTTCAGTTCTAACAAATAGCACTGAACCCACTACTAACACAGCAGCCATATTATGGTTTTGGCAGGATCACCTCATTTGTAATGCAATCCTAGTCTCAATTTCCGACAACATCTCACCTTTAATTGCCACTGCAAAAACCTCAGTAGAGTCTTGGTTAAGATTGACATGACTTTATGAAAATCAATCTTGCACAAGGGTTATATAGCTCAAGAAATCTTTGACTCTACTTCAAAGAGGAGATCGATCCATTTCAAACTTTATGCTGGCTATTCATACAGCTATTGATGAACAAGCTATGATCGACATGCCCTTGTCAAATGATGACATTACACTTTATGACCTTAATGGTCTTAGCACTGATTATAAAGGATATCATACTCTCTATACGAACCAGAGAAACATCATTAACATTTGAGGAACTACATGATATACTCACAGCACATGAAACTTACCTAAAGAGAATCGAAGCAACTCAATCACAACTCTTGGCCACGGCTAACAATACTCAACACAGTGCCAGTCATTATCATCAACGACAACTAAGAAACTACCAATATAGAAACATGCAAAGACCTTGGCAGTAATCAACGCCGCAACAATCAATTCCAAAGAAAGCCAAAATGTCAATTCTGTGAATTATTCAGCCACATAGCAAAGAAATGTCTAAAATTACAACTTGTCACAGCTAATTTGTAAGCAAGTCAGTAGACACAAAATGAAAATGGCTCCTGCATACTGGTGCTTCACACAATATAACCTCTAATCTCTCAAATTTATCTATCCATTCTGAATACGATGGCACAGATGTTGTGGTGATTAGAGATGGCTCAGGGTTACCTATCACTTATATTGGCTCTCTTACCCTTAACCATAAAACTCACAAATTTCTTTTAACTGATACTCTTTGTGTTCCAAGCATCCAAATTAATCTTATTTTTGCGCATTGCTTCACTAAAGTAAACAATGTATTTATTGAGTTTCATCCTAACTATTTTCTTATGAAGGATAGGTGTACAAGGGCGACACTATTGTAAGAATGGTCTGAAGACAAAGTGTATTCACTATCCACCCTCTCCATATTACATAAATATATTTGCAAACCTAAGTCAAAGAGTCTGAAAACCCTTGGTATTGTCATCTAGGTCATCCTTTAAAACGAATAATCTCCCAAATAGCAAAATCATTCCATTTATTTGTAACATCATCCTCTCTAAATCATGTTTGCAATTCTTGTCGTATTAATAAAAGTTAACAACTTCCTTCTAGTGTAAATAGCATCAAAAGCATAAAGCCCTTGGAATACCTCTATTCAGATGTCTGGGAATAACTCACACTCCTTCCTACAAAGCTTTCAAATATTATTCATTTTTATTGACCATTACGCACGTTACTGTTGGTTCTTTCCCATGATTCTCAAATCTAATATCAACACTATTTTTCCACAGCTTCATGAACTGCTTGAAAAGAAATTTGAGTTCAAAATCACACACCTCTACTTAGACAATGGTGGTGAATACACAAGTTTAAAACCTTAAATAAACATGGCATAAACTATCTCACCACTCCCTAACACAATGGTATATCTGAACGTCAACATTGCTAAATTGTTGAAATAGGAATGACACTACTTACCCAAGTAAATCTACCCCAAAAATTTTGGTGTCTTTCTTTTCAAACAACAGTTTACCTTATCGACAAACTTTCTACACCTATCCTTCAGAACAAATCCCCTTTTAAATGCTTATTTAACCAACCACCAAATTATAATAAACTCAAGATCTTCAGTTGCTTATGTTTTGCATGGTTAAAACCATTTAATTCCCACAAAACATAACCAAAATCCAAGCCATGCATCTTTGTAGGATACTCTACCTCTTAAAGTGCATATTTGTGCTTGGACCCTTAAACACATCACACCTACATATGCATGCATGTCTTTTTAAATGAAGCAGAATTTCCATCCACATCTCTCTCACCAAAACCTCCATTAGACCACTCCAATCACTTCAGTCCTAGCCCCACTATTCTGCCGTTACACACCAACATTACCCCCACTGTCACCGTTACTTCAGATAATACTGCTTCTAATGCTAATCCAACTCTAGAAACCTCATATTTAGATATCCCATCTTTATTCGTGGATACATCTGCTTTAATAAAATCGTTACCCATTGTTGCCTTACAACCGAGTCCTTCCATGGATCCATTTCCATCTTCTGCTCAACGCACTCATCCCATAGTCATTAGAGATATGAATCACATTCACAAAACAAAAAAGTTCTTTACTTCTTATTGCTACCTATTTTTTTACCCCATTTTTATAAAAAAATAAAAAACCAAAACATAGCAAAAAAAAACAACAAAAACCTAAAAATATTTTTTTTTGACGTCTTTGCATCACTTACAACGTCTTTTTCTACACGTTCAATTGTTAACACGCTTTTTAAGTTGACATTGAAGTTGCTTTTTTTCAAAAAAATCAAAATACAAGAAATCAAAATTTACAAACGAACCAAATGTGAAAAGAAAGAAGTTAAGGGACAAAATTGTTTTTAGGTTGCTTGATCACCAAGTTTGCTTGGAGACCAAGCAATTGAAAATAACAAACTTATTTTACCATAAACACATAAAAAAGGGGGAAATAAAATAAAATTTCCACACTCTCTCCCACAAAACACACACAAAAAAAACATAGCCTCTATTATACCTAAAACTAGTCATAGCCAACATGAATCAACACCCATTACCCTTCAACCCCCAGCCCCCAACCTCACCACTAACGACTTATAATCTTCCCCACACAAATCAACCCCTTCCTTTTTCTCACTTCCCTCAATCTTCTATACTCTAACCACCCAAAGACCTCACAGTCCAAGATTTTCCTGGTTTTCTTCTACACCGTAAACAGCCTCCCATAAAAATCCAAATTAAAACCAATCCCTACAAAAAAAAACATTTATTGCTTCAACTCACCCTCTCAACACACAGACCAATACCACACACACCCCAAAGCACTCTACTAAAAAATCCAAAATAAAAGCATTAAACAAAAAAAAGTGAAGGAAACATGTATTCAGCTCTCTTTTTTGGAAGAAGATAAACAACCACTCACAAACCACCAACCACCAGTGGTGGAAGAGAGACGGTGACACCTATTATCTGGCCATATCCATCTCTGTTCCCTTCACCACAGACAACAGTTGGCAAGGCCAACCACCTCAAGTAGCAACAGACTCCACCAACACTAACATCTTCACAATAACACCAATAATAACCACCCTCTTCATACTACCAGCCTAGACACGATTGAAACCTAGCTTCACCTCTTCTCATCTAGCATAGATGATTGCAACAGAAACACCATCAAAGCTTCTCCCTTAGTCACTGTACCAACCTCTACTCCAACAACCTGAAGGACATCTGAGACCACGATTCTTTACTCTTCTAAATCCAAATCCAACAACCCAGCAAGTCGTCCCTTCTCCTCCACCAAACCAGCACAACATCGCTCCTTCCCACCACTATTGACCCATTAGCAAAAGTGCCAAAACCGACCTAGCACCCTTTTCATTTATTCTCTCATCCCCAGCAATTTCAACTTCTTCCTGACAAAATTGATAACCTCTCTCTCTCTCTCTCAAGCTTGAGCTCCTTCACGTCAGCCTCCTCCCCTCCTGCAACCTAAAAGTAAACTCAAACACTAGCCATTCTTTATTTTTTTTAATTATAATCATAGCCCTAATTTACAGCAGATAAAGAAAGAAACATATCTAAAAAAAAGGACAAAAATGAACTGCTTTTAATTTTTGTTTTTGAAAGTGACGATGAGATTTGCTACCAATACAGGAAAAAAAAAGAAGAAACACTACTGAGCAGCATGATTTCCCTTCTCAACAATGATGACACATGGAACCACACGTTACTGGTGGTGGTGGTGGTGGTGTGTGAGACCCACATGCTGCCACTGTTCCTGCACTTCCAGAATTTTCCAGTAGAGTTCCTAGGTTTCCAGCAATTTCTCCAGATTAATTTATGAATTTTTAGAGGCCTATTTTGTAAATTATAAATGTTTATTGTGTGTGTGTTTGAATTATTTTGAATTTTGGTGATTTGTAAAAATATAATTGTAGGGTGTGTGAGTAAAATTTAGTAAAAGGAGAATATGTGTGTTTGTTTCATTTTCTTTTTATTACTTATTTTCATTTTATGATAGAAAAGATAAAGAGATAAAAAAAAGTTTTAATTGCTTATAGCCAACAATCCTAGAAAATAGTTTGAGCATTTATTTTAGATTTGAAATACTTTTGCATGGATTTTACAACAAGTTTATAAAACTCCAAAAGATTTTGGCTTACATTTCAAAAATATCGAAACAAATTGTTATAGGATTATGAATTTATATACAAGATATATTTCTGATATTAAATAAAAAAACAATTTATTTTTATATTTGTATTATAACTGTGAGGTTTTTAACTTGATAAGATAATGATATCCTTATCTAGGAAGACCTTTCTTAAACCTTAGATAGAAAAATGGTTAGGAAACACAACAATACCATAGTTTATATTAGACAAACAAACAATGCAGCTTACTTTAGGTAAGGTGTAATAAGGGTGATATATTCTCACTATACACAACCAGTTCTCTTATCCAGATTTTGAGACTAGTTTGGTGGATATGTCCTCCCTACATTGCTATTCACAATTCGAACTTAAAGAAAGATACAAAGGAGGCAACATCATTAGATAAGGTAAGCATTTAACTTTGATTAAAGGTGCAACTCATTGAGCACATTCTCTTCCCTCCTCTTCCATTCCAATTTTATTATTATCTTTTGCATTGAGTGTTTATTATGCATTCTTTTAAAGCCATTTACTAGTTTAAATGCAATAAATGTTTTTTTTTTGTTTGACCATGCCATGTTTTATTATGTATATGTGTGTTTAAGTGTTGTCCAAGGTTTAGTAGAATGCTTAGGATTGCTATTAAGATGATTAATATTAGGTTGAGATACATTCTTAGCATGTTTTGATGTTTAAGATAGTTAATGAAGTCTTTATGGCAGTATATGTTGAAAGTTTGGTTATTTTCTGTTTCTAATGTTCTTAGACCATTGTTAGTGGTTAGTTGGGCTTGCTTAAGCCAAATACATGTTGTTTGTGGTTAAGAATGTGAAAAAAAAACCTTTGAAATAGTATTGGAACGTGTTTTTGGTTTGCTATAGGACATAGACTATACTTATGGTTTTGCCTTTGATTTCTTGTTTCTTATTGTTTTAATTGTTAAAATAAGTTGTTTTAAGCATGCTTAAGCTTCAGTTGCTAACCCTCGTACATTTTTCTGGGCTCTTAGTGCATTGTTTTTGGGTTTGGTTGCATATCTGTCATTCTGAGTCATCTAGGCATTTCTGCATTTACTGGGCAATGTTCATGGGAAGAACATTGCCTTGGCTACATGATTTGACACCTTTACCTAGTAATCTAGATTTCTTTTGCCTTAATAACATGTATTTCTTGATTTTAATCTTAAGGTTTTGATTTCAAACCGAAACCTTCCATGATCAAATTGTGATGATTTAGTGATAATCGAAGTGAATAAGTTTTAGATTATTGATCATTGCATGATTTATAATCTTTTTATGCCCCTGGTTTTGCTATATCTAGTCGATGATGAGAGTTATGTTTTCTAGGTTCACGAAGAACATTCATCATGTTCTTCATTCTGTATGTTTGATCTGTTTTTGTTAAGAAATTTTATGTTTTTCATGTTTTTTAGTTGAATTTATTTTTGGATATTTACTTTGTTTTAGGTTTGTTTTTGGGTTAAACCAAAGTTTTAGGTATGGTTCATGGTCTAACTAATGATTTCGGATCAACCCGATCGATTTGACTTTTAGTCAATTAAGTTAGGTCTTGTTTGATTGGCAAGTGTTTTGATAAATGATTTTTTTAGCTTAAAGACGTGTTTGGCAAACACGTTCTTAGGCCTATTTTGGTTGTTTCATTTAAAGGAAAAATGGTTTTTTGTCAAACAACCCCCAAATAAATTTTAAAAAATTCTAAAAGATTTCAAGGACTATTTAAAAATTATTTGTTTGTCCCTCACATATTTTCTCAATCATTTCACTTAATATCATGGTTGTAGGCTTATACTAACTTGGTATTAAAAATACTAGTTTTTCACCAAAATTTTAAAAAAATCTAAAACAATTTCTCATTTAAAAATACAAAAAATATATATGCTTTATTTTGTATGCATATAGCCAAATTCTAAAATTTTCATGCAAAATTTATATATATAAATTGCATTTTCATCATACATTGAAAAATACAAAAAAAAAAAAGTTAATGGGTATCATAACCCATTTTTGAGTTATTCCCAAATTCATTTTCTTTTATTAAAAAAAAAAACCCCAAAATAGTGTCATTTTGAATGACATTGTTCTCCTTCTTCCCCTGCACATGCAGGGCAAAGGAAGAAGAAGATTTTAAATCATCTTTCCCCCTCTCTCTTCCCCTGACTTGACCACTCACTGACACCAACCATACCCTCACATACCCTGCCACCACGCCAGAGAAAAGACAGGGGCGGCATGCCATGCAAACATGCTCTTGGGTGACTGCATAAAAGTCGCCCCACGCCATCCTACCCTACACTATGATGAGATAGGGCAGGGTGCCCTCTCTCCCTCTACCTATAACTATTGAGAGGTAGAGAAAATAAAAAGGGGGAGGAAAAATTTGAGAGGGGTGAAAGAACAGGAAAAAAAAAACAGGCAGGGGTGGGGGGAATTTGGCAGAGAAAGACAAGAAACAGGGGGTTTTACAAGGAGAAAAAAGAAGAGAGAATGGGAAAGAACGAAGAACAGAGAGGAAAAATGAAGAGGGAAAGGAGGGAGATTGTCTTATAAACCAGATAGGATAGAGGGACAGGGGAGGAAAAAAAAGACAAAGACAAGAGGAAGAACAATAAAAAACAGAAGAAGAGAATGAAAAAAAAGGGAGACTTGTGTCTTTACACAGAGGAGACGAAGAACATCAACAGAACAACCATCACTCTGCTACATCGCCGACAACACTGCCGCTGTGAGTCACAAGCATCGCCAACTCCGTCAGCAGGTATGCTCCCCCCTATCTTTCTTCTTCTTCATTTCACCTTACCTCCACTATTCTGCAAAGTGGAGAGTGGAGAGTGAATTAATTCACTATCCACTGTTCACATGCAATGTGAGCAGTGGAGAGCATCTCCACTGTTTACTGGGCCGAACAGCACCGACCCAGACCAAAATGGTTAGGCCTAGTACGACACAGTCCAAAAAAAATTCAAAAAAAAAACTACCAAAAATCCTTTAGAAAAATTCATGATTTTCCCGCGTATGTTTCTATTAATTTTACTTAAAATTGGTTTGTATTTTTATACTGTAAAGATACAAATCTAGTATTAATATACTGATTTTCGACAAAACATTACAAAAAAAAATTATAAAACAAAGAAGCAAAAAACAAATGTCTTGTTTTCATGCATACAGCCAAGTATCTCAAAAAATCATATCGTATTTCATACAACAAAAATTCAAAAATATATTTTAGTATGCATTTTGGCTTTAATAACCAGTTTATTAAATCCATGACAACTAGGCCAATATTTCAAAAAAAAAACCCAAAAAATATTTTGTTTTCTTTTAGTAAATGGGATTACAAATTTATACGTAAAACGTATTCCTGATATTAAAAAGGTATTTTTTTTATAAACGTTAGAATGGTTAGGTTTAACCCGATAAGATAAAGATTTGCTTATTGTGGAGGACTTTTCTTAAACCATAGATGGACTAACAATTAGAAATACAATAACACCTTAGCATATATCAGACAATTAAACAATGCAGCTTACCTTAGGTAGGACATATTTGGGGTGTTAATACTTTTTCTTTACGCAACTAGTCCCCGTGCTCGATCTTTGAGACCAGTTAAGGTTTCTAGTAACCAAAATACAAGGTAGCGACTCTCATTCCCTCATTCCACTGATAAAAGATAAGAATTCCTTGTCTATCCCCTACTTTCCTGATCTTTCCAGGATAACAAAACCTGAGAGTGGACGATCGTCAGCGATGTCGTACGGGCACGTGCGACAATGGGTATCACTATAAGTTTGCGATTATCCATTAGGATTTTGCCAATATTTCAAATAAAAAACCTTTTTTTCTTAGGTTTTATAATGGTTAGTTTTTAATATGGTAAGATAAGAATCTCCTTACCAAGAAGAACTTTTTTAAAATTTTAAACATACTTTTCTGGGCTTTTTAGAATGGCTAGGTCTTAACCTAATGAGATAATGATCTCCTTAGTAAGGAGGATTTTTTCCGAACCTTAGATTGACTAACGAATAGAAACACGACTTAGAGCAAACAACAAAACAACTTATTATATTTTCCTCTTGTACAGCTAGTCCTCTTACCCAAACTCTCGTAGATCATTAGGTTTTCTATTGACCATAATACTAGGTGGCGACTCCCTTTCCTCTTGTTTTATTGATAAAAGACAAGAATTCCTTTTCTTTTCCACCCGTATTATTTCTTTTGTTCTTTTTTACTCATTGTATTTTCTAAATTCATCATTCAACATTGTTTTTTTTAAAAAAAAATAGATTTTGTGATTTTATCATTTTTTTTTTCTATCGGTGATGCGAACCTCGTGATCACATGGTCATGCAACCACAATCAATATTGAGATCTGATCCCGAAAAGAAAAATAGATTTGATAGGAGTGTGACACAATGAAAACCTGCCTCAAGGCACCAACACTATTGAAATGAGGTAGAATGACACCACGAAGCCAGTTAATCTTCACTAAGTCAGATTTAATTCATTCAAGAATTGAAGAATGCAAGAATTACTCTTACACGTTAAAACTAAAAAATTCAGAAGTAATATTTATCAATAGCTGCCGAAATTTAGGTTACGTGAGTTTAAATAGTTCTTGAAAAAATAACTCTAATGAATTTACCCTGGTGGAATGATTTGGCCCACTTACAAAACTGACCCCATAACTTTAAACTAATAAAACTCATAACCTAATCCAAACAAGCCTTAAATCATAGCTGAAAACAAAGTATTAATTAAGCCTAAACAAGCCTTAGGTTGTAACTAACAAAATAAAATAAAGCCCAAAATATTAAATCCATGTTCTGCCACGAGAAGAAGAAAAGGAAATAAAATATTATAGAATTGATTCAAGGTTATTTATAGCCTTCCATGTAGCCTATTAATCATAAAAACAAAAGTAAAAGGTAGCCACCCATGTTGTTTCCAAGTTGTAGTTAGATTCTTTGTTTCCTTTGTTGTCTTCACCTTATAACCCAAATAAAGTTAGATTGGACCCCTCTTGCACATGGATAAGATGTACTAGAGCCTCCTCTTGATACTCCAATGGGCCCTTTGAATCTGACTTGATCGAAACCTTCAAAACCAATGCATTCAATGCCTCTTTCAATGCTTTTGTCTTGGATCGAGTCATTGAACCATTTGGAACATGTAATGGGTCCTTTCTAATGTTTTTGGGCTGGTCCACCTCATCCCCTCTCTCTTTAAAAGGATTCGATCTCAAATCAAAACTTGTATCAAACAAAGTAAGATCAGCAATATTAAAGATAACACTGACACCATACTTACCTACAAGATCAATTTTGTATGCTTTGTCATTAATCCTCTCTAAAACCTGAAATGGACCATCACCATATGGCTGTAATTTTGATTTCCTTTGGTTAAAAAATTGTTTATTACGCGTGTGCACCCAAACCCAATCACCGGGTTGGAAAACAATTTGTTTACAACCCTTATTTAGTTTAGAAGCGTGTAATCTGTTTTTTTTCTTTATTTGCAGTTGAACTCCCTTATGGAGTTGTCTCACCGTCTTTGCCTTCTTTTTACCATCTAAACTTACCCTTTTTTCAAAAGGTAAAGGAATTAAGTCTATAGGAGTTAGTGGATTAAACCCATAAACAATTTCAAAATGAGAAAAGTCAGTGGTCGAATGCACAATTCTATTATAAGCAAACTTAACAAAAGGCAAACATTCTTTCCAACTTTTCAGATTCTTTTGAATAACAACATGCAAAAGTTGGGATAAAGTTCTATTTACTACCTCAGGTTGTCCTGTTTGAGGATGACAAGTTTTCGAAAATAAAAGTTTAGTTCCCAACTTTCCCCACAAAATCTTTCAAAAGTAGCTAAGGAACTTAATATCACGATCTGACACTGTACTGCTAGGAATGCCATGCAAACGTACAATCTCCCTAAAGAACAAGTCTATGATGTGAGATGTATAATATGTTTTATGGTATGCAATGAAATGTGCCATTTTAGAAAATCTATCAACCACAACAAAAATAGAGTCTCTACCTTTCTTTGACCTAGGTAAACCTAAAAAAAAATCTATAAAGATATCTACCTAAGATTTAGTAGGCACATGAAATGGTGTATATATAGTTTATGCGGTTGCGCTCTAGATTTTGCCTTTGTATAAGCAATGCACTGTTCATAGATTCGTTACACATCCTTTTTCAACTTTAGCTAATAGAAATGCTCATGCAATACATCCAAGGTTTTCACAACCCCAAAGCGAACAATTAAACCACCTTCATATGCTTCACAAACAAGCAATTTATGCAAAGAAGTAGCAGGAACACACAATCTATTCTTTTTGAACAAGTAACCATCCATCAAATAAAACTTACCAAAAGTCGAATGTCTACATGCATTATAAATCTCAGCAAAGTCAGGATCACTATCATATAATTCCTTTATATATTTAAAGCCTAGCAATCTAGTATCCATGGTGTTTAGAAGAACATACCTGCATGAAAGTGCATCATTAGCTGCTATGTTCTCTTTGCCTTGCTTATACTTGATTACGTAAGGAAAAGTTTTAATGAATTCAACCCATTTTACACGTCTCCTATTCAACTTACCTTGTCCTTTAAGATGTTTCAAGGATTCATGATTTGAATGGATTACGAACTCTTGTGGCTACAAGTAATGTTGTCATGTCTCAAGTGCTCTTACCAACGCATAGAGTTCTTTGTTGTAAGTGGGATAGTTCAACATCACTCCAATTAACTTCTCACTAAAATACGCAATAGATCGATCTTGCATCAAAACAACACCTATTCCTATTCCAGATGCATCACATTATATTTCAAATGCTTTCGTAAAGTCAGGTAAAGCCAAAACAGGTGTAGAGCATAATTTATCTTTCAAAAGAACAAAAGCTGACTCTTGTTCCTCCCCTTATTTAAACCCAACTAACTTTTTAACAACTTCATTCAAGGGTTTAGTTATTGTACTGAAATCTTTCACAAAACACCTATAAAAACTAGCTAACCTATGAAAACTCCTTACCTCATCTACCGATTTGGGTGCAAGCCAATCCTAATGGCCTTAACTTTCTCCTCATCCATCTCGATACCCTGTGCAGTTACAACATAACCAAGAAACACAATTTTCTCCATGTAAAAGGTATACTTTTTAAAATTAGCATACAATTTCTCACCACGCAACACATTAAATACATTACACAAATGATCAAGATATTGAGTGAAGTTCTTGCTATAGATCAGAATGTCATCAAAATACACAACCATAAGCTTACCTATGAATGCAAGCAACACATGATTCATTAAACGCATAAATGTACTTGGTGCATTTGTAAGTCTAAACGACATTACTAATCATTCATACAAACCATGCTTCATCTTAAATGTTGTTTTCCACTCATCACCTTCTTTCATCCTAATCTAATGGTACCCACTTTTCAAGTGAATTTTAGAGAAAATACAGGATCCATATAACTCATCTAGTACCCCTTTTCCATCAGCTCATCAACTTGCCTTTGAAGCTCCTTCATCTTCTTGGGATTGTTTCTATAGGCTGGCTGGTTAGGAATTGAAGCTCTAGGTACAAAATCAATTTGATGCTCTATCCCCCTCAATGGTGGTAATCCGCTAGGAATATCATCGAGGAACAAATCATCAAAATCCTGCAACAAAGAAATAGCAACACTAGGCACAATATGATCAAGATTGTTAGTATTAAAGTAAGCCTCTTTATACAAAAGTAAAATTATTGGCTTGTTAGTTAAAAATACAGATCTGAACTCACCCTTTCTAGCATAAAAATTGGGTTGTTTATTTAGTTTTTCCACACAATTCTCATCACCCTTCCTTAATTTTTTCACTCCTCTTGTCTTACCTCTACTCTTGGCCAAATTTGGGTGTTTTTTAGTAGTGGTCGAATGGTCTAATTTGTTTGGAGTGTTAACCGAATATTTGTTTGTGTTTGGATGGGTGGCCAAATGGGTTGTAATGATGTTTTGGGTTTTGACTGAATCTGATGGTCTTCTCTCCCCTTGTTCCTCACCTTGATTTTCTCTCCTTATAGCCTCATGCTTTCTTTTTAGCTTTATTTAATTATTATACACTTGTTTGGGTGTAAGAGGTATAAGATTGATGGTTTTGCTATCTTTTACAATGGTATATCTATTTTTAACCCCATTATAAATTGCCTTCCTATCATATTGTCATGGTCTCACCAACAACATGTGACTTGCTTGCATTGGTACCACATCGCACAAAACTTCATTAACATACTTCCTAATAAAAAAAGATGGAACAACAACCTGTTTAGTCACTTTCACTTCACCACTATCATTCAGCCATTGTAACCTATATTGTTTAGATTGCTTAAAAGTACACAAATTCAGTTTACTAACAAGGGTGGTACTACAAATATTAACACAACTTTCACTATGTATAATTAAACTACATACCTTGCTTTATACATAACAACGCGTATGAAAGATGTTCTTCCTTTGTTGATTAGTTTCATCTTCCCTGACCCTGGACCTGAAGTGCTCACCTTATAAGCCTCGGGATCGTTTTTACCTTGAAAGTTAGGAATTTTCAGTTTCATGGAGTTCAAGTCCCCGTCTACATCTTCATAATTCCCCATGCCACAGAAATTCACATTCCTCCTAGCCCTATTTGGTCCAAACCTGATTCCTTAGCTAGCAGATGCAAAATCATAGTCATCTGCATCTGCATCTGCGTTTTTATTAACAAACTCTTCAAAATTAAATCTGACATTCTATACGACCTTACGGACCGTATTTCCTCGACGATCAGCCCCACAATTTTATTGCTTTATCGAGTTCACCTTATCTTTTAGATTCTTTTACATCCTAAACAAGAGTTCAAGTTGTTGGCCTATGGCTTGCAATTGGAAAGCGATGTTAGTGTTTTGTATCACTGATTTGTTGTTTTCCAACATTCTTTGAATCTGTAAAATTTAGTTATTAGCATAAAATATATCCTCACACCTCTCGTGTTTCACATAAAAATCAAGGTTTTTCACTCTACTAAGCTCATTATGTCTTTTAACTGACAACTTGCTTTCTTTTGGTTTTTTAGGAATTGAAATCAACAAATCAAAGTCAGTAGCCTCTGCGGCAGCGCAATCCAATTGTAATTTTCAGACTCAAGAATAAATAAGTATACTGAAAACAAAGCAAAACAAAACTACGATTATGATTTCACGAGTAGCAATGCAAATTCGTACGAATTATGGACGAAACGAAGAACGAAATAAAACAGAAGTGAATATTAGCAAAAACAATTACTTGACACCTAAATAACCCAATTATAATATAAATAAAAAAATTTGGACAAAAACTAACAATAAGGATCACGTTTTGGAACTTGATGCAAATTTGACCTATTACGCAATTTTTATGTAACAAAATTGAAACCAAGACCAAACGATATTGGAATGACCTCAAATTCAATATTTAGTATTATGATACCAAACAAACAACAATCTCAGTTTATAGGTCATTCTCTTATGTCTAGGTACCCAAACCCCTTGTATGATTAATTTGCGACAGAATTGAACCTCGAATTCAAACCTCAAACAAACAATATCAAAATAAGTCCAAATTTAATATATGGTGCGATCTCACCCCCTCTATACAGAATATGAAGTTTCAAGTGATTCTGAGATGGTTTGCTTATAACCACTAAGAGTTGTGTTTATGCGGCATAATTGAACCTTGAATTAAAACCTCAAGCAAAACGATATCAAAATAAGCTTAAATTTAATACATGGTGCGATCTCTCCCCCAATAGACAAGATATGAAGTTTCAATTGATTTTTTAGGCGGTTTGCTTATGGTTCACTAAGAGTTATGTTTATGTGGCAGAATTGAATAATCTTTCAAATTTCATCAAATCTCTCTCTTTTTTTATATGCTACTGATATGATTAGAGACAGTAATAAGATGAAATATAACACTTTTTTTTTTGCTTAGATGCCACAGACATAAAAAAAAGAAGATGAACGACGCAAATACTAAAAAACTCAAAGGAACACTAAAAAAACAAAAATAATAGAAGGATATGACCTTATTTCGGAGCCTAGCTCTGATACCAACTGTTGTGAACCTCATGATCACGTGGTCATGCAACTCACAATCAAGATCGAGATCTGATCATGGAAAGTCGAAATAGGTCTGATAGGAGTGTGATACAATGGAAACCTGCCCTAAGGTACCAACACTATTAGAATGAAGTAGAATGACACCACGAAGCTAGTTAATCTTCGATAAGTCAGATTCAGTTCGTTAAAGAACTAAAGAATGCAAGAATCACTTTCAAACGTTAAAACTAAAAAATTCAAAATTAATATTCATCAATGGTTGTTGAAATTTAGATTATATGAGTTTAAATAGTTCTTGAAAAATTAACCCTAATGGATCTACTTTAGTGGACTGATTTGGTTTACTTACAAAACTAACCTAAAAGCCTTACACTAAAAAAACCAATAACTTGATCCAAACAAGCCTTGGATCCTAGCTGAAAACAAAGTATTAATTTAGTCCAAACAAGCCTTAGGTTGTAGCTAACAAAATAAAATAAAGCCTATAATAGTAAATCTATATTCTACCATGAGAAGAAGAGAAGGAAATAAAATATTATAGAATTGATTCAAGGCTTATTTATAGCCTTCCATGCAACCATTAATCCTAGAAACAAAAGGAAAAGGTAGCCACCCATGTTGTTTCCAAGTTGTAGTAGAAGTTTTTGTTTCTTTTGTTGTTCTCACCTCATGGCCCAAATAAGGTTGGAATAGGCCCCTCTTGCACATGGATAAGATGTACTAGGGTCTTCTCTTGATATTCTAATAGGCCCTTCAAATCTGACTTGGTTGAAACCTTCGAAACCAATACATTCAATGCCTTTGTTTTGGACTGAGTCATTGGACTATTTGGAACATGTAATGGGTCCTTGCTGTTGTTTCTAGGCTGGTCCACATTAATCAAGTTATTCCGATCTCATGATCTAGTTGCGGGTTTGATAGGTTAACCCAGATTGACTTGATTATTACTCGAGTTAAAGGTTTGTATGCTAACTTGGGTTGACTTAAGCCGAGTTTTTTATGTCATTTTTTTACCTAATTTTGTCTTTTTGTGTTTAATTAGCTAAGAATTGAGTTACATTGTTTTACCCGTTTTAGAAAAAGGTTTTTTTTCCCTAAGTTATCGTGATCAATTTGTTTTTTGTCCATTTGTTGTTGTTGCTTATTTTTTTTTTATCATCTAATTAAAATAAAACCAAACCAATGTTGAATGATACAATAAAAAAAACTAATCTAAAAAAAAATGTCAATTAAAAAAATCTGGGATGGATTGAAGAGATTTTAAAAATCAAATGACTAAACTAAAATAAGAAGGGAAAATGACAAATAAAAAAAAACAAAATATAGGACTGAACTGAAGAGATTTCCAAAATCGAGGGACTAAATTAAAAGAAAAGAAAAAAGATGTAAAGGATATGTCATGACATGAGAAAGGTCTACCACCTTTAAGCAGAGCCTTATCTTTCCTCTATTCTTCAATTCATGTATTCTTTGATGTCGTTGGAATCTTTTAGGCGTCCTCTTTCCTTTCCTATAAGGCGACATGTGTGGCAATACAAGGTTTGATATGGCTCCAACGACCATTCTTCTTTCCTTTCTCTCTTTCCATGCCTCAATTTTTCTATTCTTCAATTATAGTCCCTTCACTCTTAATCTTTAGAAAAATTAAGAATTCGAACAATACTCATAAAATCGATTACCAACTCGATGCTATGGTTTTTTTTGATACTGTGATAACCATAGAAAAGGTAAATTAAAATAAATTATCAACTCTAAGTCCTAATAAACATATAATGTAAAAACTAAATTAAAAAAAATCAATATCCAGAACAAAAAAAGGGTCAAAGAGCAAAAAATAATAATTGTTAAACACTACCGATTATTATTGTAATCCAAGTGTTTATAGATGTGAGAAAATAATATTTTTTCCATATCATTTAGTTTATTTTTGACATTATATTAATTTTTATGGTTGCAGTTTTTTTTTCAATAATTTTAAAAATACATATATTGGTTAAAACTGTTATAAAATTAATTTTTGCATACAAAATAAACGAAAAAAAATATTTTTATAAATAAAAAACAAGTTATCAAGATTTAAAATATAATTATATATAAAAATAAAAATTATTTGACCGAATTTTTTGTAAAAAGTAAGCTATAGCAATAGTTTTTTCTAAAAAAGAAAAAACCCCGCTCTCAATTCTATCCAAATCAACGTATAAAAATCTGCCACGTAATTAAATCACTTTTTAGTATTCCAGTTAAACTAATAAAATTTTTCTCTTTCTGTTCACTGTCAACAGCTACGGATCCCTAATTGATAAAAGGAATCCCTAATTCCTCTTTCCTTC
>Ga0325410_1000961_pt1 | contig 31144 bp, 24 predicted proteins | sample PopdelMetagenome_16_FD_206182 | JGI IMG/M metagenome (GOLD analysis project Ga0325410, IMG submission 206182) | Populus deltoides microbial communities from Bellville, Georgia, United States - Xylem-PdIQD-R3 | ecosystem: Host-associated > Plants > Phyllosphere > Stem > Wood/Secondary xylem...
TCAATTTGATTACTTTAAAAATATCTTAAACCATAAAAAATAAGAAATAAAGGGAAAGAAGTGGAAAAGGAAGGCTAAATTAAAAAAATAAAAAGAGAAACTTTACTGTTATTATAAAAAATTAAACTACACTAAGCATTCCAACTCTTTTAGTTTAATGAGGTAATATGAATTACCGTCAACCCCACACACACACACACACACACGCACGCGCACACACACACACAGTGCGCGCGCATGTGCCAAGTACTTGTGCAATAACGCATGATGATCAGCTAGCTCCCCTTCTAATGGTTGACATTTTAATCCAAACATGATGGGTTTTTGTCTGGTTTGTTTGAATGCATGAAATCTTTTTCATATAGTTCGCTTCGAGCCAAATATAAAAATCCAAAATTTATATTTACTGAAAAAGATAAGAGTATTATTAAATTCAAAACTTTATCTAAATACGATAATATATATATATATATATATATATATATATATATTATAATTTCATGCTCTCACATGATCAATAACTATATAGGAATAATAATTTTTTAAATCAGCACGAGTAAGTTATTTTGGAAATCCAAAAATTAATACTTATTACCACCTCTAATAATCATTATATACTAGCTTTTTTATGTTTTATTGTAAAATTATGTTATGTATTGATTAAATAAATATTTTTAAATTTATAATTAGAATAAAACATATATATCCCGCCATTTCTAATACTTATTTTGGTATTAAAAACATTATTCTCGGAATGATGTTATTAATAAGCAAAATTTTTTTTTTTTTATTCGAGGAAGCCTCACCCTCCCGAAAGCGTACTTTGTGGGCCCATGTGAGGGAGTAAAACCCCGGCTGTCCCAGACTCTTACAAGAGATGCACGCCCTGACTCGAACTCGAGACCTGCTGTGCAGATCTCAAACCCTTTACCATTACGCTACGCTTATTGGGAACAAAGTCTTAACAGGTGACATATAATTTAACAAAATCTAATAAAAGGGTAGAAACTTCAACGGAATATATTAATAAAGGAGTAAAAATCATTAAAAAATTATATATAGACAAGAATTATAAGAAAAAAAAAGTATAAGAGTACAAGAGCAAAAAGAGACATTAACCAATAAATATTTATTGGGTATTTATTGTTTCATATTAGAAATGAATATCTAAAGTATTTATTTAATAAATAATAAATAAAATATAAATATTTCTAAACTTCATCAGTGAAATTTAATCCAAACCCGATCTAAAATATATGCATTAGTATTATATTTTTTCTGCATGAGTAAAATTGGTGGCTGATTTCTGCCTTTTCTACATGCCTTTTTTTCCATAGCTAATGCCTCGTCAGATCCAACATTTAAAAGGTTCAAGATTAAAGTATCTACCCCCTCTTATTTGCTTACGAGTCGTTATTCGTATGCATTTTTGTATTTATCTACCCCACTTTGTATTAATTTGATGTTTTTTAAATGAAATATGTTGGTATAGTTTATAAATAAATATAAAAATAAAAATGTTTATAGTAAAATTACATATTTAACCTTTAACTTTTCAAGTTTTAAGAATAACTTCGGAGGGTATTTTTGTCTTTGTTCTATTATTGTTTTGTAACAATGATATGCCATTGGATTCTTTTTTGTAATTTTTCTTATTAAAATATTAATAAATTAGTAAAATATGATGATGCGTGCTACATATGTATCACCACGTCAGTGTCCTCCGCGTTATTCCAAAGGTGCGTGAGGACATCGGTAGCAAAAAAAACCCGATTGTTGTCTCAGCCAATGTACAAGGTTATGGCCCAGCTGTTGGGGCAAAGCGTTTGGCAAGGCGGGCGGCAATGGATTTTTGTCTCTTGCCCTTCATTTTTCTCTCCTAGGCCTTGGTGTTCGTGCCTTTAAAAATTTAGTTGTGTCCTCTACTTTATATTTGTTTTGGATTTGATCCTTATACTTTTGATTTCTATTTGATTTGATTTTAATGCTTCTTGAAGTTTATTTCTTTTAATTTCATCCCTCTGTATTTAATTTAATTTATTTTTTGTATTCAATTTGGTTCTTATTATTTTGGTTGCTATTTGTTTTATCCTTAGCATTTATTTTATTTATTTTATTTTGTCCTTTAGAATTTTCATTCATTTTTTTTAAATTTTGGTCCTCATTTTTTTCATTACTCTTTTTCTATAATTTTTTTTTCATTTATTTTGTTCTCAATTTAATCATTGATTAGTTTCTTTCAATTATTTTTTGTGCAAGATTTAGTCCTTATTGTTTATTTTTTTATTTTTAATTTTTTATAATTGAGAATTTGGCTTGTAATTTTTTCATGTCTACTTTTTATAGGGTAGCCCTAGTCTCCTGACCCAATCCATCAATTTCAATGATTTACCTGGTTTGAGTTCAATAATTTGTTTTCTAAATCCTTTTTGGATTTTTTTTTTCATTTGACATTGACTTATTAGACCTTGAGCTTTGTGATTCGTTGAGCTTTTTTTTTTGTGGAGTTATCCTCATCTCATATCTCGGGTCGCAAGTTAGTCGAGTTAATATGGGTTGACTAGTTTTTTTAAAAAATTAATTTTTTATTCGGTTTTATCCTTTGTCATTAAATTATTGACCCTTAAGCGTTGTTATTTTTTCCACCTTTCTTTACCCAAGGTTATCCCAGAAGTGAGGAGGTCAAGCATCTCAGCATCTCCTCCACTAATAAGCAGCGCGTCTAGCTCGATGGTGGCCGGAGTGGCGCATGTAGCCTTTTGTTTTTTTACTTTTCCTTATCTCTTACTTGATTTTCGTGTTGGCTTTGAAAAAAAGCAAATCAACCCCAAAGATTTATTATATTTAAGATTTCATCCTTATTCTTTTCATTATAATTTTTTAAATTTAAAATAATTTATGAAAGGGGTTTTTTCAATTTCATCATTGTTCTCTTTATTGCAATTTTTTATTAAGAATAATTTATTAAATTAAGATTTTTTTTTCAATTTCACCCTCAATAGATATTTTAACCTATCAGATTTAGTTACTATTCTTTTTATTGCTGTATTTTAGATGGTTTTTACAATTGTTTTTTGTTTTTGGCAATTTCACTATTTTTTTATTTTTTTCCTGTCAAATCTAATCTCTTTTATTATTGTTTTTTTTACCTTGCAAGAAGTTTTTAGATTGATTTTTTTTCTTATTTCATTCTCTAACATTTAATTGGACGGATGTTTAGCTTTTTAGTTGAGTCCGAGTCTAAAATTTGATGATTTATTGGTTTAAGAAATTAATTCTGATTTACGAAGTTAACACGAGTTTCCGTTGTTTTTTTTCTTTTTGTAAATCTTTTTTTTTCATCATTTACCATTCTTTTATTTTTTTTGATTCATTTTCTATGAGATTTTTAGTGAACTTTAAAATAACACAAGTCACCTTGCTTCTAATTTTTTTTAGTCTGTGTTAAATTTAGTTTTTTTAATGAAATTTTGTTTTAAGATTGAATTGAATTAATTAATTTATCTTCCAACATTTAATTTTTAAGCTCCTAGGTTGAGTCCAGGTCAAGAATTTAATGGATTGCTGGTTGAAAATTTAACTTAAATTTACAAAATTTGTATTGTCTTAATATTTTTTCTACGATAAAAAAAAATGTGATTGGCTCTATTTTAATTTTTTATTAAATTAATTTATTAATTGCATCCCTAGAATTTAATTCGAGAAATTCTATTTTTTTAATTATTTTGTTTTTGAAAATTAATTTTCTTTGTTTATTTATCTTTTTCTTATATTGAATTATCCCAAAATTATATTTCAAGTCATAAATTTACATTCATCATATTTGATTCAATCTTTTTTTTATTACTTTTTAATATTTTTAAATCTCAAGTTAATGATCATAATCTTAATTTTTTTTTTAAGAAAAATTTGCATGGTCTCAATTTCTTTTCTACAATAAAAAAAATAGGCGCGCAGTGTAGCTGGAGCGACCTATTACAAGACCTTTTCCAGGACTTTTTATTTATTTATTTATTTATGGGGTTTTCCGGTCCATGAAGTAATGCTTTCATAAAAGGCTTGCCTAATAAATAATCAATCGTAGCGTCCAGAAGTTTTGTTGTCTATTAAGATAATCAAAGGATGGAATGCCTCAATCAGATGAACCGAACCAAACTAAACATAAAGAATACTATAATATCCACTTTCTCCTAATTAATTGATCAACAGAATCTCAGGCAGGCACAAAGTGGAAGCTGCCCAGAATCTCAGGCAGGCACAAAGTGGAAGCTGCCCAGTAATCATATAAAGCCATACTTGTAAAGCTAACAGGAAGAAACAAGCCCACTTTAAACCTATCAACCCAAATTATCTACTTTTAAAGCTTCCTAAAACCTACAAGTCAGTCATCTACTGCGCGAGCAAAGAAATTAACCAGAGTAAAGAGGACTCAGACTTCACCCCATAATTACAAGCCTACCTTTTCTAGTAGACCCAAAGGTAAAGGAGGTTGCAAACACATTCATATATCACCATAGACATGCCATCATTTCCAAATCATCAAGGCGCTCAGCAACAAGCAACAAGCAGGTGTGCGATGATAAACTTCGCGGTCAACCATTAGCAACTGGGCAATCATTTTGCACTTGACGAACAAACTGACCTTTCACCCGAGGACGTTGCTCTGCCAGTCTTTTCCGACTTTGGTATCGAACCTGCAGGTCAAAGGAAGTCTATGTTTAAGAATTGCAGATCATTTCACACATGTCTCGGTATGTGATTTTGCTATCCTCACCACAGGCAATAGCATATCATTCCTAGCAGCTGAATTCTAACTTTTCATGTCTATGTCCATGAGATCAGCACTACAGTTCTGTAGAAACTGAAATTTCCGAGCTAGTTTAGATTACTCATAGCAACATATGAAAATCAGCAACAGGAAGAGTTGACAAAAGGATGACAGTTTAAAGAATATTTGTGATAAGATACGACAGCTATATGACATGGGTTCACAAGCAGCTACAGATGGAGTCATCTCAATGCACATGAGCACATCAGCACAATATCTGCATAGAGCAATAAGTAGTACATACCCTTTTCTCATAGCATCGATCTTTCCGCTTCAAGCGGAACTTTGTTAGAGCAGCTTCTCTTTGGCTGGAGCGATAGGAATCGCTCCCTCCAAAACCATCATGGTTGAAGTTACCCCCATTATTCAAGTTCTCTTGAGCCATGGACTTCTCAGCTGTCCCAACCGAAGAGGCATTTACATCGTTTCTACTGCCAAAGCTTTCATAAGCACTGCTATTATTATTATTGGCAACAAGGTTACATAAACTACTACTAGTACTCTGACCAGCAGCAGGTGAATCATGTCTCATTTCATCCACAGGTTCCCTATTGTTCTGCTGAAGATCATTTTGGTCAACATAACACTTGTGGTTTTGCTTGGAATCAAGAACTTCAGGATTTGAATGAACTGAGGCAGTTGGAGGAAATGGAGACTGTTGCCGCCCCGCCAGATTGGGATTCCATGCTGCATTTGATTGTGTATAACATAGAGGGGAGAAAACATGACCACATCCGGTAGAGATATTGTCAAGCCTTGTACCTAAGACAGGAATCAATCCAAGTTGAGGGCTTGGATGTGCTAATTCCACCTTCCCAGATTGGCCAATGACCGGAGTGGTCATAATTTCTTGATTGCCACTCAAAGAGGCATCATGTATTTGAGAAACAGTACCAACATTTTGAGCAAGTTGATTGGATGACGGATCAGGAGACTTACTGGCTTCTTCCTTGGAATCTGAGCCATTACTGGCAGATGTTGGAAAAAGGGATTGCAGCGTCTTACTATTGTACCTGCAGAGAGAACCTATGCGTTAATCAGAGTAGCATTTCCACATGTGACCTTCTAAATTAAAAGAAATAACTTTCATTAAAATTATGCAATCAGGATGCAGAAACCACTTCTTTTTTTTCTGACAAAGGTGAGGCTTGAACTCATGAATCCATCTCTCTTCCTATACAAGCCCATTAGTTAGGGCAGAAAACACATCATAAAAAGAAAAGACTGTAAAAACACAGCTCCTGTTCTTTAACAAATCAGTTAAAGCAGTGGATAAAATTATGTTATTATGATCCTTGCATTCAACGAATGGGGAACACCCTATCTAATATCAATACTGAATCTCATAGCCACCTATGCCATTAAATCCACCGTCTCAGAACTCCTGCTTCTTCCTTCATCTAAGCCTAATATTTTATTATAATAGAGAAATTATACTGAATAAGCACAAGAAAGATGAACCTAACATGACAGCTAAATAATTATTTGAAAATAAATATAAAAACAAGAGAAAGAAAAGCGAAACTGAAACTGAAACAAAAAAGAAGAAAACTTGAAGGGAGATAGACTCACTTCCATGATGTTAAAATAAAGTTTGAGATGGAAAACAGTATGATGGCCCAGGTTTTATCTAATATTCAGTATTGGGTACAAAAACTTACAATGAGAAGGCTGAGAAATTGGAATGGTTCAATGCATGTCTTTCATCTAGCCCTTGGTTCTTTGAGCTACTGGGATACAATCTTCTGAGAGAGAGTTCAAGTAGTGGAGGGAATTCAAACTTGTTTGTCGCATCATGTAAACTAGAGTATGCATATGTGTGCTTTGGTTGATTATTGAAGGAACCAATCAAGTCAATGGCTCCACTTGAGGTTTCAGCACGTACATCATCGTGGCCAAAGGAGCTATTAGCATGTTCCCTATCATTTTCTGGTCTCGAGTTCTCATCATCAATCGCTGACTCAGCACAAGCATGCTCCTCTACCAGTCTCGAAGCAGTTGGATTATAAGCTCCATGGTACGGTTCTCTGTCAGGTCTCGTCCTGTTTGACCTTTCTGCTACAAATACTGTGTTAGAAGTCCCTTTGTTAGGTATTATTGAACAAAGAAAGCAAAGTTTTCAAGCAGTGGTAATAAATGATAAGTAAAAAGTAGGAATGGAAACGTGAGACATACCTCCGGTCTTGCTCTCAGGATTTACTGGGCTTTTATTTAATTTGGCATAATCTTCATACTTCTCATTATCTGCATCGCTCAAATTTGAAGCACTCCTATACTTCAGATATGAAAGTCCCTGTATATTTTGCATGTGAGCACTCTCAGCTTCCAAGCAAGGGGTCGTACAAGAGCTCTGCATGGGAAGTGGCAAACATGCAGTCTCTATGTGATACTTTATAAAGCCAGCCTAATCTGGAAAGAGAAATTTTCCTCACTCTACAAGTGTCCTCCATGAATTTCATCATGGATCCTGGATATATCTATAGCTTACTGCTTTATAAAGATTGTGCAATTGATGAGCCAAAAGGAGTGGAGGAAGCAAAGAGGAAAATCAATTGATTCTCGGCAGGTTACATGAAAATACTGAATCAACTATTTCTTCCCCTGTCTGCATCGCATTCAGAAGCAGACATTTGGGAATAGGGAGCATCGGTCAGTTCAGTTCGATTTGGACAGAAGGTCCAACTGAACCAATTTTATTTTAAAATTTGAATCGAACTGGAAAACCAGTTCAAACTGAACAATTCAGTTAAGTTCTCGCAAATTAGTCCATGGATCTTTTAATTGGGCTTTTTTGGAGGATTGGGTGAAATGGGCTTGGGCTTTTTAAGGTTTTTTTAGTTTTCCATTGAAAAAAATCAGTTTGGTTTGGATTTTTTTTGTTTCTCGGAACAAAAATGAACCGAACTGATTTTTTAAAATTTTCTAAATAGTTTTTTGAGTTTGATATCTTGGGTCGGCCTTTCCAGTTAATTTTTATGTTGGTTTTTTTGGTTAATTCGGTCTCTCGTTATTTTGCTCACCCTTATTTGGGAAATTGGCAGACATTACATCACAAGAATGGATTCAAAGACAGAGACTACATATTTCTACAATACTGACAATTAAGTGACCTAATACTCACTTGGGCATCACTCCCCTTCTCGCTGCAATCCTTATTTTTCTGCAAAGATGTCGCAAAATCACTCGAAGCTGCGTTGTTTTCAGATGATGCCTCAACTTTATGCGAGTTTCGAGGGATTTTTCCAGCAGTTAGCTGATCAATAATTAAAAAAAAAAATCCATTAGTAGCATGCTCTTGAACCAGAAGAATAGAACGAAAAAATGAACTTGAAAGTTAAACATACATTTTGCCTTCTCCAAACATGCTGCCACAAGTTCCTCAATTCATTCTTCCGAACAGGCTTAACGAGAAAGTCAACTGATCCTTTTAACATGCACTTCAGAACCACACTAATTGAATCGTGTGAAGACATCACTGTATGTTTATGATGCAAAAAATTCCTAACATTGTTTAGCACCACGACAAACAAAATATCAAGATAGTAAAGTTAACAAAAACATGCTTTGACATACTTATGACAGGAATGTTTTTGCAAACATCATGCTCCATGACCAAAGCAAGAAACGCATATCCCGATATTAATGGCAAATCCACTTCAGTTAATATGAGATCTATGCTATGATGTCTCTCCTTCAAAGTCTCCCACGCCATTAATCCATCAGGAACAGCAGAAACTGCTCAGAGAGAAAAGCATACATCTTCAGTCGAAGACCATGATACCGAAAATTGAAAATGGCATGATTTTTTATTTTTATTTTGCAAATTGCGAACTCAAATTGTACTCGAATATTAAATATAATGTTCAATTACATCATATAACAGAGAAAGAGGGAAAGAGGAATCAACATGTTACAGAGCAAGGGTCAGAAGTAAATTCATCCAGGCTACATAGCATGATAAATATTTTTTCATCAAGAACAGCAAAAACAGTAATGCCGCCTTATTCAGCCAAGCATGATAAATAGATTTAACACAAATTCCAGTTCCCTCAAAAACAAATCAGAAGTGAAATATCGATTTTTTTAATAAAAAAAAGAGGAATCTTTATCAAAATCAGCAAAAACAAGTCAAGATGATAGTGCAGCCACGAGAGACTGACATGTTAATATCACCAAAAAAAATCAAATTGTTGTCTACTTAACAAAGATAAGTTGATCGAGAAGAAAAAAGAAATGAGAATTTAAGTTCAATTAAATTAGACAGAAAAATAAAAATGATGGTAAAGCCAACGAAGAGTGAAAAGCAAGAAATTAAAACCTCTGTAACCGCATTTTCGGAGAAGAGCAACAATAATCTGACGAGTAGAATCATCCGCTTCGACCAAAAGAACCCTGAGCACCATCTTTGGTAGAAACTTTTCCCATTGAACCACCTCCGACGATCCAATATCCTTCTTCTCTGTCTCTAACTCCACCACCATCCCCCCCGCCTCTTCACTACTGCTACTCACCACCACCTTACCCATTCTCAAACACGATGATACTTACACAAAACAAAACAAAAAATTTGAAAATTTGAAAATTAACACAACAAACAAACCCTAATTTCTTCAGAGAAGAAAAATCAAAATGAAAACTGTAGCGGTATCAGAAAGAAAAAACGAGAAGAGAGAGCGGGTTAATGTTAGAGCAAAATTAACCTCGTCCTTAGCAAGACAGTAATCAAAAAGAAATAACTGAAATTAATTTTAGTGAAGAGATGAGTTAGCAAAAACTGCCTCCTTGTTCCAACTTGCACTCACAACCGCAAAACCGCTGAAAATATCTTCTCGTCTGAAGGATTTTTTTAAATTTTTTAAGCTGAGAGAGTTTCGGTTTTTTTATTTGATTAAGGAGATCAGAGGGTCGATCAAAAGGTGGCTCCCCATTGGCAACTGGTTGGTTTAGATGACGTGTCAACACATGGGCCACTGTTTTTTATTTTTCTTGTTAGGAACCGGTACTTCTATCACTATGCTGCGGTTTTAATTGTCTTCTCTGGTGGGGGCATATCTGGACACGTGTTGCGTAGTTTTGGGATTGTTGGGAGAGATATTTTTGAGAGGGGTTGCCACGTTGGCCTTGGAGAGCATAGTTTGAGATCTTATGGTGAAGCGTTTGACACGTGGAACGTTCAAGCTAACCTTTTCTTCTTGTATTAAACTCAAGATAGTGATGAGTCGATGACTTTTAATTTAATTCTAAGTTTTTCTTTAGTAATATTATTCTTCTGGTCTAGTACGTAGTACACTGCATGTCTTATCTGTTTACACTTTACTGAATAAACGTGGATCGCGCTGTGCCAAGAGTTTGTATTTTTTGTATAAAAAATAATATCAAGGTACCGTAAATATATTTTTAAAAAATTTAAAAAAATAATAACAATTCATATTATACTTCTAACCAGGTTTAATAAGTTAATTTTATTTTGATTAAATAATAAAAATAAACAATGATTGTTAACATAAATTTTTTAAGAAAAAATCATGATAATCTAAAAATTACCTTTAAAAGTATAAAATTAAATAGAAAATAACAAAAAAAAATCGAGTCAACTCGAGATAATGTAATAGACAAGTAACTTAGGTAATAAAAGACGAGTTAATCCAGGGTAACCCGCAAACCCCGTGATCCGGGTCATAAAATCATAATAACTCATATAAAAAAAATTGAATAAAATCACCTTAGTTACTTTTTTTTTATAAAAACTAAATCGAACAAAAAATAATCATCCCTAATGTTAGTCTTGTTTCTTTTTTCTTTTAAAAGGATAGATAACGTGTTTTTTGCTAGCCCAGATTCCAGCCACCTCTGTGATGACTAAAAAATCATGACAGTGAGTTTTTTACTCTAAAAACTCAATTTTTAATCCATTTCACTTAAAAATACATTGTCAATGTTTTAGGCATCTTTAACTGGTCTTTTTTCTTTTTCTTTTATTCATTGTCAATAAATCTAAACAAATTATTCTTTAATTTGACTTCAAAAGTAAGCAACTGTCTTAAAAAAGTTTGAGAACTGTAATAAAAAAAAAATTGAATAGAGAGTCCAAGTGAAAAAATGTGTGAGAAAAACATCAGACATTTTAGTATTTTCTATAATATCTTCTTTTTTTTATCATTTTGAAGTATAGTTCAATTGATAGAATTAACAATCACTTGAAATAAAACTTGTATCACGTGCACTAGTCATAAATGTTTCGGCAAAATAAGTTTTTGCGGTTGTTGGCTGCGTGTAAATTGGGTTAGACTAAAGGTGATTATTTTCGGTTTGGTTTATATCTAAAAAAATTATTAAAAATTAAAAAATTCAAACTGGAACCAGTTCAAACCGGCTGGTTTTGGTTCAGTCCGGTTTTTTACCATAAAAACCGGAAAAACCTATATTTTTTATTTGGGCTTTTTTTTGGCTTTTTGATGGACTTTCTAATAGGCTTGTAATTGATGTTAATATTATCAAATTTTGTTACAAGATTCTATAATATATTTAACTTTTTTTGTCACAAAATATCCATTTATATTAAATTATTAGTGTTAATATTGTGTTCATATGTTGTAAGTCTTTCTACTATTTGTGTTTTGGACACCTGCATCAGAGTTTAAATAACACACACAAAAGTTAAAATCTAAATTACAAAGCACTGTCTTCAAAAGGGCTTAAAAAAAAAGCAACATATAACCTTATCATAAAATATAAAACACTTCATGCAAAAAATATAAATGAAAAATATAAAGCACTGCTTAATTATCATACGTTGCTAGATGTAACTTTCCACCAAATTCTACAAAATAAAAAATTAGACATGTTAGATAATTGCAACCGCTTTAATTAATAAATCACAAAATAGAAGGTGCAAGTTTAAAAAAAAAAATTAGCTCACTCAAGGTTTTTGTAAGTTTCAAGATCATTTATCAAGTTTCTAAATGATAATTGAATATCAATGCAGTAATTGTGAAAGCATATACTTTTACACCACATTCTAAACACTAGAGAAAATCAAGCAAAAATCACTATGTTTCCAACAACAGCACTGGTCTAATAACATAGTTCAACAACACACTAAGCCATACACATGCCGATGAAAGTAAAACAATCTAGGTAAGAATTAAGGTTTCTTTGGTCTTCATTTTTCATTTGCATATTTGTTTGCATTTGTCACATTATGTCCAGTAATTCATTTCCTTGAAAGAAAAACAGGGAGCTGGAATATACATGTTGGCTGCTGTTTAATGCTTAATTGCTTACTGACAAGGACCTTTAATCAATAATGTTTCTCGACAATAATTTTTCCCACTAAAATGAGCAAAACCCAGATCCAAATTCTCACTTTAGTTAACTACAACAACTCAAATCTAAGTTCTGCTCTCCTATCCATACAGCTAAAAATCAAAACTTCTTTTAAGGACAAGGTTTCTGGGAAACAGAATAACCTTCCAAGGTTTGTTATATACAAAAAACTCAAAAGATCATTAAATACAACAAATCTCAAAAACCCATTTGCAAAATCACAAGAAAAATCTACTAAACATAAATCAAAAGACAGTACACACACATGCACACAGATACATATACAGAAACAGATTTTTCAAATTTTATACAAACAACAACTTCAACACAGTATTTAATGGAAGAAAAAACTAGTGCAAAATATGCTTCCAAAAGGTTAAATCACACGAAATTTAGCAGAATAAAACCTCAAACAAGTACACTCTACTACAAATAATAATAATAAAAGTTATAAAAACAACTCATTAAGAGCTCAAAAAAAGTGAAAACTGGATTGTGAGTCGTTGAGATATGTATACCAGAAGAAGCGAGTCCTGCTGGCCATGGCTGATCTCAGCTTCTTTCACTTTCTGTGCAACAACCTAATCGAATACGAAACAGAGATATAAATTAGTCTCACATTTAAAAACAAACACGATTGTGAATTAGAAAAAGATAATTCTCAAAAATGAAAGGATTGAAACAGAGATTTTAGAATTTTTCGCTCAATTTTGATGAAACTCGGAGCTAAATTTAAGCATATTCCCAGAATACCAAATCAACCAAAATACGACTTTAAGCTCAAACACTGATTTTTTGTAAGGATATACCAACAAATAAAAAGATCATAGAGCATATATTTTAAAAAAAAGAGATTGACAGAAAAAAAAAATCATACCTGGTGTGAGTTGCGACAAGATTCAAGGTCGGGTGTGAGAGAGGGAGGTGACTGATTTGCTAGATTTGGACTCTGGAGGTTAGGTGTGCCGACGTGGTGTGTGTCATGCTGTTACGGGTGACACAATTAAAGAACCTATTTGTATTGGGTGAGGCAACAGAGGCTTCTGTTTGCAAGGATGAGCTGAGGGATTAACGCAGTCTATTTTACTGCTTAACCATCGATGAGGAGGGTGAGAGTGAAAGGGAAGAGGTGCAAATAGGGTGTTCCTTAATTCCAGGAATTCATTCATTTCTCATTGTATTTTCTGCCCTCTTTCATGCAGACTGTTACACGTTTTTATATTGCCTGGTGTTGGATTCCCCTTCTTGTAACAGAATGAGGATACCTTAATAAAACGGTGCGTATTGAACTCATCTAAACGATGAGTTTTAAAGACATAACAAAAAAATGCGTTTAAAGTAAATTACCACAGTAACCTATTTTGAATTAAGGCCGCCATTATCTTCTTCCTCTTGTAACAATTGCTCCCCCTCGAAACCAACCTTGTCCTCAAGGTTGAATTCTGGAAATCGCAGCTTCAATTCTTCCTTGAACTCCCAAGTCGCCTCTGCAAGTGGAACCCTTCCCAATGTATGAGAACTTGCGTGACTGCCCTGTTATTATGTCGAATCATCCGTCTGTCCAAAATAGCCCGGGGTTGCAGAGCTAGTCCTGACTTTATAATAGGAAGAGAGTGTTGCACCACCCGATTACCCACATGTTTCTTGAGTTGGGAGACATGGAATACTGGGTGAATCATGGAAGAAGAAGGCAGATCAAGCTTGTATGCCACCGCACCCAGCTTGGCAATTACCAGGTATGGCCCATAGTATTTAGCTGCTAATTTTTGAGATGCTCTGAATGATGTTGATTGTTGTTTGTATGGTTGTAGTTTAAGATAAACATAATCCTGAATCTCAAAACTTCGGTCGCTTCTTTTCCTGTTTGCAATCATCGCCATCCTGTTCTGCGCGAGTTGAAGGTGTGTCCTGACTTGTTGAATCACTTCTTCTTTAGTTGTCAAATATTCGTCCACAGAAGCCACTGCTGAATCCTTAGGAAAATAGGGAATGTGTATGGGCGGAGGAAAACCATATAACACTTCGTAGGGTGTCATTTTGATGGCTGAATGGTAGTTGGTATTATACCACCATTCAGCTAAAGGCAACCACCTTGCCCACTGATTTGGCCGATCCCCCGTCATGCACCGTAGATAATGTTCGATGCATTTATTAACAACTTCGGTCTGACCGTCAGTTTGGGGGTGATACGCTGTGGAATGGTGAAGGTTGACTCCCTGGTTGGAGAACAGTTCTTTCCAGAACCTACTAAGGAACACAGGGTCTCTGTCACTGGTGATGGTAGCTGGTGTTCCATGAAGTTTGTAGACATGATCCATGAATGCTCTGGCAATTGTAGGTGCCATATAGGGATGGCTGAGTGCCACACAATGAGCATACTTACTAAAACAATCCACTATGACCATGATTACATCCTTTCCCTTTGATTTGGGTAAGCCTTCCACGAAGTCCATGCTAATATTAATGAATGGAGCGATAGGAATAGGCAGGGGCTGGAGAAGTCCAGGGCTGGCCACATTCTCGTGCTTGTTCCTCTGACACACATAACATTCACGCACATACTGCCTAACATGCTTCTGTTGCCCTTTCCAGTAGAATAAGTTCCTTACAGTCTTAGATGTCACTGTCATTCCTGAATGACCTCCTAAGGCTGAATTGTGAAACAAGGAGATGATCTGACTTCTCAATGCCCTGTTATTACCGACAACCACTCTTCCTTTTCTGTTCAAATGGTCATGAACCCAATTGTAGTGTGGATGAGAATCCGCCAAACGTTGTAGGTCCTTAATAATAGTCTGAATGATTGGGTCAGTTTCATAAGAACTTCTAATCTCTGTCATCAAGCTTGTAGAAATAGTGGAAGTAGTTAGAGCAAATAATTCTTGACTGGTAATCCTGGATAATGCATCGGCTGGCACATTTTCTCGTCCTTGTTTGTATTCAATGTCGTAGTCATATCCCAGTAGCTTGACCACCCATAGATGTTGAGTTGGGTAGTCATTTTTTGGTGAAGAAGATATTTGAGGCTGATGTGGTCTGTGCGGATATGGAAGTGTCTGCCCCACAAATAATGCTTCCACTTAGTAACTGCATGTAAAATAGCAAGCATTTCTCTTTCGTAAACGGAAAGAGTTTTCGTAAACGGAAAGAGTTTGTTGTTTGGGCCCCAATGATTTGCTAATGAAAGCAATTGGGTGGCCTTCTTGTAACAGTATTGCTCCTATACCTGTCAAGGAAGCATCTGTCTCTACTACAAATGCCTTGGTGAAATCAGGAAGTGCCAACACAGGAGCACTAGTCATCAAGACCTTCAATTGGCTGAATGTTTTAGAAGCTTGTTCATTCCATCCTTTAGCATCTTTCCTGAGCAGCAGTGTTAATAGTTTACTGATGCTTCCATACCCTTTAACAAACCTGCGATAATAACTCGTCAGTCCCAAAAACCCCCTCAACTGTTTCAAACTTTGAGGTATCGGCCAATCCACAATTGCTTGTATCTTGAGAGGGTCTGTTGCCACGCCATGATCAGTAATGATGTGTCTCAAGTACTCCACCTGTGTGTGACAGAAAAAACATTTGGTAGCTCTAGTCACCAACTGATTAGCTCTTAGTAGTTCCAAAACCATCTCCAGGTGCTCATAATGGTCAATCAAGGTCCGACTATAGACTACGATGTCATCAAAGAACACCAGAATGAATTTACGCAAATGTTTCCTGAAAATTTCATTCATGAGGCTCTAAAAAGTAGCTAGAGCATTGGTTAACCCAAAAGGCATAACCAGAAGTTCGTAATGGCCACTGTGGGTACGAAATGCAGTCTTGAATTCTTCTCCTGCAGCCATACGAATTTGGTGGTAACCAGATTTGAGATTGATCTTGGAGAAAATAGTAGCTCCTATCAATTCCTCAAGCAATTCCTCAATCATGGGAATAGGATATTTGTCTTTGATTGTGAGTTGATTCAAAGCTCGATAATCCACACACAATCTCCATGTAGAATCTTTTTTCCTCACCAAGATGACTGGAGACGCGAAAGGACTGTTGCTAGTCCGAATGATTCCAGTCTCCAACATTTCTGTCACCATCCCCTCTAAACTATCCTTCTGTAGCCCCGAATATCTATAAGGTCGAAGATTAACTGCTTCACTTCCTACCTTGAGTGGGATCTTGTGGTCATGATCTCTCAATGGTGGCAATCCTTTAGGTTTCTGAAACACGTCCTGGTAGGACTCTAATAGACTCTGTAGGACTGCATCTGTAATGCCCTGAAACTGTGGTTTGTGAAGCTTGGACTCATCTTCTACGTTTATGAGCTGTAGGCTATAAAGTAGGTAGTCCTCTCCTGGCTGGTGATCCTTGACTAGAGCACTTAACTGTTTGAGTTCAATGCTTTGTAATTTGGGTGGATTTTCTCCTTTCAACAAGACCCTCTGTCCCTGCCAATCAAAGGACATCCAAAGATGTTTGTAATTGCATAGTATGTCCCTCAACAAAGAAAGTCATTGGATTCCTAATACCATCTCACAATTGCTGAGATCAATGATAAAAACATCCGCCTGGAAACTTATCCTTTACTTTTTTCATTTGAGGCCCTTGCACATGAACTTACAGACCATCTTATCCCCGTTAGCAACCTGAACCGTTATTGGTGTGATGGGAATTAGCTGATACTGCAACTTACTAACTACTGTTGTGTTTAAAAAATTATGAGTACTACCCGAATCAATTAGGATGCATATAGTAGTTTGTCCATTTTCTCATTGACTTTTATTGTATTTAAACCCACAGTTCCTTCCAATGCGTCCAAAGAAATGTGAGGTGTGACCTCTCTGCTAATGACTTCTTCTTCTGCCACCTCCTCCTCTTGGACCCTTCTTCCTCCTCTAGTACACTGAGTGAGTACACCTTCTTATTGCGACACCTATGCCCTGGCACAAACTTTTCATCACACCAGAAGCACAACCCCTTCAACCTTCGATCCTCAAACTCTTGATTTCGGATAAATTTGGTAGGTTTGCTAGGGGTTGAATAGGTACTGTTAGTGGGATTTGTTGTCCCTTGGCCTGGGTGTGGTTTTGGCTGGTTTGTATGAGAATTCACAGGGTTCTTTGAGGTTTGTAATGGAAAGATGGGAGAGTTATTAGCAGTAGAGTTAGTGTAAATGCTAGTAACCTTTCGCACGTAGCTGGGAGATTTTCTGTGAGTGAGGGTGTTAGCTTGCAATCTGGCTAAGTTGTAAGCATGTTTAAGGGTTTTAGGTTCAAACATCTTGACAGTATTTTTTATTTCCAATTCCATGCCCCCTAAGAATATAACCAACGCCTATTTCTCATTAATCTTAGCCTTATTCCATAATATATCAAAAGCTTGGATATATTCTTCTAATTCCCCACTCTGCCTTAGTTCCATCAACTCCTCCAAGGGATCCTATCTCTCGCCAAACCGATAACAAATAGCCTCGACATACTCTTCCCAAGATTTTTTTTTATCTCCCAAAGTCCTCAGGAAGTTTTGATGCCAGCATAAGGCCAACCCATCCAGGTAATAAGAAGGTATTTCTAATTTTTCAGAATCGGCCACTTCCTCAATTTCGAAATATTGAGTACATTTGAACAGCCATTTATGTACATCCCCCACATTGAAAGTTGGAAAGAAATGTTTGGGTTTGTGTACCTTGTAAGTTGCCACTCTGTCCTCCCTTATTTCCCTGTTTCTCACATCAACTTTGTCTGGTTGCAGTGGGGGCCTTTCCCTGCTACTGCTTGAGCTGCCCTGAGCTTGGGAAATCTTTTGCAGCGTGAACTCTAGTTGTTGTGCCATGGTGCCCATCATGTTCCTGATGTCGTGAATCTGACCACCTTGATTCTCTATTGTCTAATCAAACTTCAGCGACTGCCCCTTTAACATATCGACTAACAGCTCATACTTTTGGGTGTGGTCTTGAGACACTGCTGCAATGGAGTCCTCAATGCGTTTAAGATCTGTTGCTCTTGTCTCTGGAGGCATGGTGGAGATCCGTGGATTGTTTGCTCTGATACCAGTTGTTACGGGTGACACAATTAAAGAACCTATTTGTATTGGGTGAGGCAACAGAGGCTTCTGTTTGCAAGGATGAGCTGAGGGATTAACGCAGTCCGTTTTATTGCTTAACCATCGATGAGGAGGGTGAGAGTGAAAGGGAAGAGGTGCAAGCAGGGTGTTCCTTAATTCCAGGAATTCATTCATTTGTCATTGTATTTTCTGCCCTCTTTCATGCAGACTGTTACACGTTTTTATATTGCCTGGTGTTGGATTCCCCTTCTTGTAACAGAATGAGGATACCTTAATAAAACGGTGCGTATTGAACTCATCTAAACGATGAGTTTTAAAGACATAACAAAACGATGCGTTTAAAGTAAATTGCCATAGTAACCTATTTTGAATTAAGGCCGCCATTATCTTCTTCCTCTTGTAACACATGCTTGTGTGGGAGAGGAATGTGGCTGAAGTCAGGAGAACGGAGATGAAGACGGATTAATTTGATTTTGTTAGAGACTTGAGAATGAGATGAGATCTGTGAAAGTGTGAATTGTGAGGGTTAAGTGAGCGAGGGTTGAGGGAGCAGCTTGTTTGCTCAGGACGGCTGGACGCGCTAGGGTTAAGAAAATTAGAGAGTTTTTTTTTTATAGTACCCCTTTAACTGAACCGGTTTGGTTTGGTTGAGTTTTTTTTATTTCAGATTTCTGAAACCGAAACCGAACCGAACCGAATCAAATTTTTTTTAAAAAAATCAATTGATTTAATCAGCTTTTTAATTATCTTTTTCTTAATTTTCTCAATTTAATTGATTTCTAGGTTTTTTAACTCACTCCTAAATTAGATTAGGCTATCACGTTATTATTATAATTATTATAAGAGGGCTGCAAATTAGCGGCACGCAACCAGGTAAAAGCATGTGATGCAGTTAAGGTGCGGGGCCCGCGGGCCGTTCCAGTGATGTGACAGGGTGATTTCTAATTTGCGTCTCGTCATGAAAAGCATGATCGAACCCAACGAACGAGCGAAGGCGAGCCCAGACATCTCTTAGACCATCTTTATCCAATGAGGAAAAGGCACGCGAGAAAGAAATTGATGGCATATTAGCAAAGCGTCACCGTCACCGTCACCGGTTTAGCTAGGCCGCTCCATGTATTTTGGGTCTTTGAATGTTTGTATTAGAACGAGAATCCAATCTCAGAACTCGTGGAAAATTCAATATTGAATTCCTCTTGGAAGAGATGAACTGGGTGAAAAGCCTGAAAAAAATAGAAAGACGTGTCCCGTCTGCTTAATTTTTATTTTATTTTAGTGATATTGGGATGCTAAGGAATTGGTAAGTGTAGGTGTGTATATAGGTTTGTTAGCCTACAACAACTAGCAAGAAAATAAATAGGAGAATTAAAGTCTGCAAATTAAATGTAGTTAGGGAATAAATAGGAGAATTAATTGTTGGTACAACATTTTTTTAAAAATAGTTGTTAGGAATGTTAAAGAGCTTTTATAAAATATGTAGTTGTTAGAAAATTATTTTTAAGAGTTTAAAAAATTACGGTGGCAATTTAAAGATCAAAAAATAAATTGTTATCAAAGATAAAAGATTCAAAAGTATAAACGATGTCTCACGCGCGGGGACAGTCAAAGATTTTTTTCTTACTCGATCTAACCTTATGTGCATGAGCCTACCACCTTTTATTGCTGGCTACTAATTCATATTAAAGTTCACTATATGAACATTAAAAAAAATCTTATTTTTTAAATATAAGATTGAGAGTCCATTAGTATATATACTCCATGTTCACAAGAAAAAAATCATCGTGCTTTTCTAATGTAGAATAAAAAAAAAATTTAGTTTAAATACTTCAACTTAAAAGGAGAAGCTAATATCTTTTCAATGTAAGATAAAAATATTTTAAAATAATTTCTTAAACTTTATTATTTATAACTAAAATATTATTGTTTTGATATTTTTTTTTAAAAAAATTGCTTTATACATGTTAAATTTTAAGCTCAGAATAAGAAAAATTTCCTGCAAATAAAAAAGAAATGGATTTTTTTGAGATGATTGTTGGCAGCACCAAGGAACAGAGAGGGCGGAGGGTGAGCTGTGATTTTGGTTATGATTGTTTAGGGATTTCTTATTATAAGAATGAAAGGACAGAATATATTTTTTTTTTTAATGTTGTTGACATGGATTTTTAATGACAAGGATTTTTAATGAATAACAAATAATCAAACTGTAATAGATCCTTGCTTATGAATAAGTAAAATGGAGAGGTCGAGTGTTCTTTGCTTCTTTCTGTGCTGCTGACTATTTTCTTTCTCCTTTAAACAATAAATAGATCCTGAGGCTTTGCTTCTTTCTGTGCTGCTGACTATTTTCTTTCTCCTTTAAACAATAAATAGATCCTGAGGCTGGGGATCACCAGGCCATAGAATTCTCGTGATGGTTCGCTAGGGTTTATGGTTTTTTAACTAGTGACAGAACTGGATACTGATGAGTGAATTGTAAGGGCAAGCACGAAGGTGTAATCAAGAAAATCAAATCTCAATTGTAGTTTCCATTCTGAAAAAAAACACGCAGAAGGAAGAGGTTTCAGTTGGAAGAATGGTGCCTAATTTGCTCAGAAAACAACTCCATGCTCAAATCCAGGGAAAATTTTGGCAGCTGCTGTCTTCTACTGGCGTCTTACAGAATAAATCAGCTAAGTAATCAATCTCGTAATGCACAATTTTTTCCAGGAAGTTGCAAGCTAAAATATTTCCCATGCCAGACCAAAATGGAAAAGTGGTAACATGTCCCTCAGATTATATGATTCATCTCTCTCCCTCTCCCTTTCCCTTGTGTACGCATAGTACCAAGCTTAATCTGGGTGCCAATATATAATCCACACCTCAAAATTATCATGAACTGGAAAATATCACCACTTCAGCGACACCAAACTCATAAACTAAGATATTGGGAAAAGATAAAGAGTATATGCACACTGCTTTTTTCAGAAAACAAGAGGCTACGAGAGTATATCAGAGCACATGAATATGCAATATTAGTTTCAGCTAATTAGAATCCTTAAATTTTCTCATGTACTTCTAATATAAAGTTGATGCCTACAAAACTTTGACGGGTGCTCAAACTTCAGTGTGAGATACAAAACTTGAATTTGAAGGAACGACGATGAGAAAGCAAACCCTCTGCCAATGTTTCAGGTAAGGAGAATGCTTCGAGCTATTGTATTTGTCCAGCCTCATTACATATATGCAAGCAGCAAAATCTCAGTCAGAGCTTGGTCGTCTCTCAACCCTCTTTTAACAACTAAAACACGATCATGGAAGTCCTGCAAGAAAAATTCAATTAACGGGTAACAATGACAAACGAAGCGAAAGAAGTGAGAAAGTTGAAAGAAGGGAGGATGCTACTGAGCTTAACTGTTCCATTCATTGAAAGTGCAGCATCGCGTTCTGCAGAAGATGAAAATGAAAGGAAGGCATAAGTACGGCTCTTTCCTCCTCTACGATCATACAACACCCTTGCACTATCCACAACCCCAAACTGGCTAAATAGATTCCTCAGCTACTCCAGTTTTGTACTCCAGGGAAGATGCCTATGCACAACTTATGTGGACTTTCATAAAATAGGTGTTTTGTGGGTGCTGAGTTCAGAGCCTCAGGGTTCCTTCTCCCTGCCACCGACATCCTAGAAAATAGTAAACGAATTTCAGGCAATATGTTTGTTAATCAGATACAGAAATAATTACAATGATAATAAAAAAATGGTAGCTAGTTCACACTCAACTGATCCATCCAATGCAGAGACTGCATTCCTTGCCGACTCTATAGAACTCATTGTGATGTAACCACATCCTCGGCTTACACCGGTCTCAGGGTTCCGAGAAACCTGCAATTAACTCAACAAGGAACCGAAAACTTGAGAGTACAATCCCACAGCTTTATAAGTGATGAATCTTGTTTCACTTTTTATTTTCAGCTAAAACCCAAGCTTCCACCTTCCCATCAGGTTAATTTCGTTTCAATCTTTTTAATTTCAGCAAAAAGCCTATCTACCATGCTTGATAGAATTTCGTCTTTCCAATTTTTGGCTAAAATCCCACCAAGTTTCCAAATTATATAGTGTAGCTGTTGCAATTGAATCAAAACAATGAAAAAAAATCGATTAATCATAGCTGCAATAGAACCAAAATAAAAATTCACTTGAATTGAGTGAGGACACAGTTGTCTGAATTTCAGATGATCGAATCCAAATTTTGAAAAATAAACTAGAATTCGTATTTCTTTATATAACCCAACCCAGATGTCACTAAGAAGAAAGGAAGGGTCCAAAGTGATAGATAAAAATATATACCACAACAGAAAGAACAGAGCCAAAAGACTTGAAAATTTCAACAAGGTCTGCAATGTCGGAACACCTTGGAAGATTACAGACGTATAGTTCGCATGGTTTGGTTTGCTTCTCGGATTCAAAGTCACCATCTCCTGGCTCACGTTGTTAATCTCCTCCGCAATCTCGGGTTCCTTATCTTCAACTGCTAAAACAGTGAGACCTTTTCTTGAGGGCAAGTGAAGAGAGTTAGAGCGGAACAAGCAGCAGCAGAGTTTTGGGGTACAGTTGGATTGGCGGAGAGAATGATATTGAGGTTGTCGTTGGCGTAGCTGCTGCTTTGGTTTTAGTTTCGAGAGGAGAAGAGAGTAGTGTCCGGTCCTCCTAAGAGCCTACTGCGGGTGGCCATTGGAGAAATGAGCTCCAAACTTTCCAAGTGGATATGGTTGGTCAGCCCATTTGCGAAACGGAGCCTCCAGCTCCAAAATTTGCATGAATATTATTTTTGGAAAGGCGGATCGACCCTTTTACAAATATAAGAGAGAATTTAAATTTCATTTGTGATAAAATTATGAATGCACAAGTAAATGAGAAAAATTTTAAAAATACATACTAATCTAATTATTTTAAATAAATGGGTAATTTGATTTTTTTTCTATTCATTTAAATTATATTTTAATAAATTAATAAGATACAATACATGTAAAAATATAATATGTGCTCACGGCATTATACAATTTTTTTTTCTACGAAAGACATTTTAATAAAGAAAGAAGAAAATATATATAAAAAAATTGAAAGGTGAAATATAATTTCCATTGACATATAGCCGCTCCATTTCTCATAAATAGTATTTAAAATAAGAAAAATATATATATTTTTTTTATTAAAAAAGGAGAACAGAAAAACAATGAAGATGAGTACCGTAGACGGTGGTACGGGTTTGTATGGATCTATGTGACCCGAAAAAAAAGAAACCCAAACAAACTTAAAACAGGTGAAAGATCAAAACACCGCTCATCACTCCATCATCTGTTTGTTCATCAATATCCCCCTCCCCCCCCTCCCCCTCCCCCTCCAGATCCAGGATCCAAAAAGAAACAAAAATGGTAGCAACCCCAAATGGAGCTGTCACGAAATCCCCAAAACCCCAACCACAAGCACTACAAGAAGAACCCCAACAAGAAGACGAAACCACCCTCAACTCTCCCTCTATTAAATTCGGCACCCCTGAAGCCTTAGACCACGTTCGCAACCTAACCGACGTAGGCGCCATGACTCGTCTCCTCCACGAATGCATAGCCTACCAACGCGGTCTCGACCTCAACCTCGATACTCTTTTATCCCAACGTTCCGATCTCGACAAGAATCTCCATCACCTCCAAAAATCCGCTGATGTTCTCGAGATTGTCAAGGCCGATTTCGACCACATGCACTCCAATGTCCGCTCCACCTGCGATTTAGCAGATCACGTGAGTGCCAAAGTGCGTGAGCTCGATCTTGCTCAGTCGCGTGTTAATTCCACCCTCTTGCGTATTGATGCGATTGTTGAGAGAGGGAATTGTATTGAAGGAGTGAAGAATGCGCTTGAAAAAGAGGATTACGAGTCTGCTGCCAAGTATGTGCAGACATTTTTGCAGATTGATGCAAAGTATAAAGATTCTGGGTCGGATCAGAGAGAGCAGTTGTTGGCGTCGAAGAGAACGCTCGAAGGAATTGTGGGCAAGAAGTTGTCGGCTGCGGTGGATTCCAGGGATCATTCGACGATTTTAAGGTTTATTAGGCTCTTTTCGCCTCTAGGATTGGAAGAAGAGGGCTTGCAGGTTTATGTTGGATATTTAAAGAAAGTGATTTCGATGCGATCTAGGCTTGAGTTTGAGAATTTAGTGGAGTTAATGGAACAGAGTTATAACAATAGTAATGTTAGTAGTAATGTTAATTTTGTTGGGGGTTTGACGAATTTGTTTAAGGATATTGTTTTGGCTATTGAAGAAAATGATGAGATATTGAGGGGTTTGTGTGGTGAAGATGGGATTGTTTATGCAATTTGCGAATTGCAAGAGGAGTGTGATTCGAGGGGTTCTTTGATTTTGAAGAAATATATGGAGTATAGGAAACTGGGGAAGTTGGCGTCGGAGATTAATGCACAGAATAAGAATTTACTTGCTGTTGGTGCACCGGAAGGGCCAGACCCAAGAGAGATTGAGTTGTATTTAGAAGAGATATTGTCATTGATGCAATTAGGTGAGGATTATACAGAATTCATGGTTTCGAAGATTAAAGGGTTGAGCTCTGTTGATCCCGAGTTGGTTCCACGAGCTACTAAATCATTTAGGAGTGGGAGTTTTAGTAGAGTAGTTCAGGAGATCACTGGGTTTTATGTGATTTTAGAGGGATTCTTTATGGTTGAAAATGTAAGGAAAGCTATTAAGATTGATGAGCATGTGCCTGATAGCCTTACAACGTCTACTGTTGACGATGTGTTCTATGTTCTTCAAAGTTGCTTGAGAAGGGCAATATCAACTTCAAACGTTAATTCTGTGATTGCAGTCTTGAGTGCTGCAGGTAGTTTGTTAAGTAATGAATACCATGAAGCTTTGCAACAGAAAATGAGAGAACTAAACCTTGGTGCAAAGCTTTTTTTGGGTGGTGTTGGTGTACAAAAGACTGGGACTGAGTTTGCCACTGCATTGAATAATATGGATGTGAGTGGCGAGTATGTCTTGAAATTGAAGCATGAGATTGAAGAGCAATGCGCTGAGGTAAGTTATAATTCTTGCTTTAAGTAACCAAATGAAATAGCTGTTGTGCTTGCTAGTCTATGCCTTGCGTGTTAACTTGCTTGTGATTTTTGATTTAGTCACACTATAAGTTAGACTGTTAGAATATGTTTGTTATCCATTAATGTTCCACATAGAACCTGTTATGGTAAGTGAAATGATAGAGATTTCATGAACTTCAAGGAATAAAAAAAATCAGAAGAATTGGCATCATCGTCAACATTTAATGTATGGCTGATTCTTATCTTTTATGTTGAACTAAATATTGCAATTAAATGAGTATGGATGTTTCTCGAGCATATTTCGATGATCCTTTTGTTTATTTTGTTGCTTATGCTCTCTTGTGCCCTTTGACATGGTTGTTTTCGAACTCCTGGATTGCTTTTCTTGCTTGTTTGTTGAAACCACCTCATTGCTAATAATTAAAGTGTCCACAATAATTTCAATAGTTACTCCTTCCATGTTCGTTTTCTTTGATTTGATACCCTGTTATACCAGTTGACATGGTTGATTTCAATCACTTGAATTGCTTTTATTCCTTGTTTGTTGAAATCACCTCAATGTCTAACAATTAAACCTACTGCAATAATTTCAACAGGCATTCCCTGCATCAGCAGATAGAGAAAGGGTGAAATCTTGTTTGTCTGAGTTGGGTGATGTGAGCAGTACTTTCAAGCAAGCCCTGAATGCTGGCATGGAACAACTAGTGGCAACCGTTACACCTCGAATCCGTCCAGTATTAGATAGTGTAGCAACCATCAGTTATGAATTATCTGAGGCTGAATATGCAGATAATGAGGTGAATGACCCATGGGTCCAGAGGCTTCTCCACTCTGTTGAGACAAATGTATCGTGGCTCCAGCCTCTAATGACTGCCAACAATTATGATTCATTTGTACATTTGGTCATTGACTTCATTGTGAAGAGGCTCGAAGTGATCATGATGCAGAAGAGGTTCAGTCAGCTTGGAGGCCTTCAGCTTGACAGGGATGTGAGGGCATTGGTAAGCCATTTCTCTAGCATGACTCAGAGGACTGTAAGAGACAAGTTTGCTCGTCTCACTCAAATGGCAACTATCCTCAACTTAGAAAAGGTATCTGAGATTCTAGATTTCTGGGGTGAGAACTCAGGACCTATGACCTGGAGACTAACCCCTGCAGAGGTTAGGCGAGTGTTGGGTCTAAGGGTTGATTTTAAACCTGAAGCTATTGCTGCTTTGAAGTTGTGATCCCATCTATTTTGGTGAAGAAATGTCCCTTGCATATTCTTTTTGCCCGCCATGTGAATGATAAGAATCACCTTGTAGTTGCTCTTAGTCTTGTGTTATTTTGTCTGCCTTTTGTGCTCCTTTTGTTCTCTATTTCAATTGAAGTACACATTTTTTCGCCATCATCTTGAGCTTATTTGAGCGTTGTACTTTTGAAATTCAGGAAGTGTATAAACATTCTTCAAGATTTTATGAGACAAATAAGAAATTTTGGTTGTTCAGATTGGGAAGCTCACCGAATGAACTTCTTATATTTGCATCGGTGGACTACTATCTGCAAAGAGTATCACCGAATCAACTTGACATGCTTATTTTTTCGATAAATCTCTCACGATTCATTTTACAACCAGATAATGCATAATTAGTTTGCCAGCAATTGTGTTCTGTGAAATTAAGATTACGGTCTGTTTCAAACTGGTGTTTATTTCTGATTTGCGACGTTGTTTATTCTGTGAAGAAAGGAATTTTCGTTAGATTTTCACCGCTCTTTTCTTGGTAGCATCTTGTTCTCTCGTGGTATATTTGTTCGGGTCACATGGAGTGCTTTTGGGGACCTTGCTGATTCTGTTTATATTCACACGGACATCCGGAAAACAGGTACACTAACTACATCGGAGATACGGTTAACAAATACTTGCTCTGCCACCAGAAAAGCCCAGTTAGCCACCAGATACGGTTAACTACATGGAGTACCTTTCCCAGTATCATTGAAGCATGCCGTAGTTTGCGTCGCCAAATCTCAACAAGACCCTACATGCTCAAACCACTAATTCTATCTTTAGGAGCGAACTCTCTCTCCCCCCTTTTTTAGCTAAGCTAACGATTAGCAGGACAAAGATTAACAATTTGGCAGTGCTCTGTGTGATGATTGCAATTTTTTTGATATAATCGTCACATAATGCTGTACATCCAACCATATCATTTTCATCCGACGATATCTGGAACACATGCACAAACCATGTGATCCTTGAAATTTAACTTATATTGCTGGCTGCAATAATTAGCTAACAAAACAAAAAAAAAAATTAAATGGCAGCAAGATGGGCTAAAAAATTGCAAAATTCGGAGCCATTATCCAATGGTACAAACATTCGAAGCTATATGAACCAAGAACCATTAGTCCATTGGAGGTTTGTTATTCAAAACGCTAGTACAATGAACGGACATGCTTAAGAGAACAAAGCCAAAATCTAAGATTGAAAAGGTGACCTAAACAACATAACTTGCTTACACAGTAATTTAGGGCGGCAACAAATGACCAGCTTTAATGAATATGGAGCTGTGCAGACCAACGAGCACAACTGGAGTTGATGAATGTTCCACTTCAAAAACCTAGACACGAGCCGTACCTTCTGTGAATTTTGGATCCTCACATCTATACCGGCCATCAGGTCCAATTCCAAAGCCCTTTGGATCAGCAAAGACATTCTCAAGTAGCTGGCTGCGTGACGGATGAGGGCTCTCATCTGCAAATTCAACAGCCTCCTCAACCACTTCGTCTATCTTCTTCTCAATAGCCTTTAGCTCTGCTTCACTGGCAAGGCTGTTCTCAATCATGTACTTCTTCAAGGCCGTGATGGGATCTCTAGCAGCATAGTGAGCCTTCTCAGCTGCCAAAAGGAACCAAGAGATTGAGGGAGAGAAATGTGCATGGGCTTATGAAACAAAACTATAAAACAGAAAATCGAATACTAGTATCTCGTGTTTTACTGAATCATTTCAAGGTGCTCTATTGAGATATTGAATACCTCAATGAGTTTATATGTAAATGCTTGTTAGGCCTACTGACCACCACAGATAATATACAAGGGAATCTCCCAAGTAACATATTTCCTTTTCTGGACTAGCATTGTTGAAAACTAATCACTAGAGCTTATTTCTCAGTAGCTTGGTTTTTGTCATGGTATCATAATGTAAAGGCATTCACTTAGAGGAAAACAAACCAACAATGGAAATTAGATAGAAAGGTAGTAGACATCATTGCAATAAGATGTTGTGAAGAACTCTGTGCTAATACTATGATACCACAATAACAGATGGGAAGGTTTTTAACTCTGCTGAAGAGCCAAGAAGAAGAAACATAAGACAAGAAAGAGAACGAAAAGGTGCAGATGAAAATAGTTTACTAAATAATAAAACACCTCGTTAAAAAGTAAAGCTATGCACTAGCAGGGTCAATAATAACCAGAATTTAACTCAAACAAGCCTCAATAAACCTATACATAGTTGGCAACTCATTTTGAACTTTTTGCTCCATATTGCATCAAATCAAGATGGAGAAATGGAAAACAATTTTATTACTGTAAATGGCAGATATTTCAATAGGCACAGGAAATGGAAAAAATCAGAAGCATTCACAAAAATCATACAGGGGCTGGTGTCCTTTATATCATTTAAACTTGCAAAGGCAAAAGCTAAGTCACAAAACATAGAAGAAATGGGATTCTAAAGAGAAAATAACAATGATCAAATTGAACTGTTAAATGCAAATTCATTAAATTAATCAATGACCAGGAATAAAATAGACAGCCAAACAACGAGAACCAAATGTAAATGCTCACCAGGGTCACGAAGCTCATCAGGATCAGCCAATGAGTGTCCTCTAAACCTGTAAGTTTCACATTCCACCAATGTTGGTCCTTCTCCTCTCCTAGCCCTTCCAATTGCCTCCTTGGCCACCTCCCTCACCTTCAAAACATCCATTCCATCAACATGAACACCTGGCATCCCAAATGCTGGACCCTTCTTCCAGATCTCTGGATCCGAAGTTGCCCTCACGTGTGACATCCCAATAGCCCACAAGTTATTCTCAACAACAAACACGATGGGCAATTTCCACAATGCTGCCATGTTCAAACACTCAAAGAACTGCCCATTGTTACAAGTACCATCACCAAAAAAGGCCAATGTCACATGATCACAATCCGCCTCCTTCAAAACCTCCCTCCTATACTTGCTGGAAAATGCTGCACCAGTAGCCACCGGAATTCCCTCTCCAATAAAAGCAAACCCACCAATCAAGTTGTGCTCTTTCGAGAACATGTGCATAGATCCACCTTGGCCCCGGCAACACCCAGTAGTCTTGCCAAAGAGCTCGCTCATGACAGCACGAGCTGGGACCCCCTTACTTAAAGCATGTACATGATCACGATAAGTACTGACAACAGAATCCTCCCGCTTCAAAAGCTTGATGAACCCAGTTGAGACAGCCTCTTGACCATTGTAAAGATGAACAAAACCAAACATTTTGCCTCTATAATACATCTGGGCACACATGTCCTCGAAAGCTCTGCCCAATATCATATCTTCATATACCTCCAATCCTTCTTCTTTAGTGATCAACTAAAGACACCACTAATTAAATGAGTAAAAAAAGAAGAAGAAAGAAACGTTCTTGATTTCTATTTCGTTCATCAGAATTCACAAAAGTAGCTTTAACATATCAACGCATACGAAGCTTCTCCGTTTTAAATGTATAGCAATGCATCTAATTAAATCACAAAGCTAATTACATAGTTACAATCAATTTAAAAATTAAAACTTGGGATTTAATTTAATGTCATCCTAATTGACAAAGAAAATGACATGATTTCAATTAAAGCTTAAAATGGTATACGATAATCAGTCTCTTGCGCACAGAAATGCAAACAAAAGCACAAAAAAGCCAAAATAAAATCAAAACAGAAGCATTCGATAAGGGAAATAGTGGAGAGGTTAATTGTGGAATTGGTTACCAGATTGGTGGTAGATTTGACCTTCTTTTCCTTGACAACATCAGAGACAGCGACAACAGCCGATCGACGGTTGGGAGTGGCCAAAAGCTTGGATTTGGAAGCAGAACTAAGGCGAAGTTTGCGGGTGGATCCAAGAAAAGAGGAAGAAGAAGGGGCAGTCCTAAGAGGATCAAAGAAAGATTGGTGTTTTTCATGAGATCTGGAGGTAGTGCCGTTGAGAGAAAACGGCTGGGTGAATTTGGTAGCAGAGAAAGCTGAAGCTGATGCCATTTAGAGTGGGAAAGGAAAAGAGAAGAGAAGTGAGGGGAAGAAGGAGGAGGGGAAAGGGAGTATAAGAAGGGAAAGAGGGGGCGGAGAACACGAGGGAAGAAGGCGTGGGAATACCCGCTTTTGATTGATGAAAATGAAGGGAGGTGAGGAGGGGGGAGGGAGGCTACCCAACTCTCAACTGCCTCCTTACACTTATTAGCTTTGCTTTGTAAAGTCAGTTTAACATTTTATTTTTATTTTATTGTATTTTATTATTTCTTTTTTATTTAAAACTAGGCCTTTTTGCCATTTGCAATTTCTTGTTTGTGTCCCCTTTGCCTTTATTTCTTGCCAATTTTATTTGGTGGATCTCTTCTCTCCAAGCGGTCTCTCTCTATCTCTTGTTTGTACCAAGTTTTCCTTTAGTGCGTTTGTTTTGTTCATTGTATTTATTGTTTTATTTTTAAAAAAATTACTCCAAACCTCTTATATTTAATCAAAATTGCATTTGTACTAAATTTTAAAAAATTATAATTTACATTATTGATTGATAAAATATTTTTTTAATAAAATAATCAAATTAACCTCACATCTAATAAATAAAAAATC
>Ga0325410_1000962_pt1 | contig 31140 bp, 14 predicted proteins | sample PopdelMetagenome_16_FD_206182 | JGI IMG/M metagenome (GOLD analysis project Ga0325410, IMG submission 206182) | Populus deltoides microbial communities from Bellville, Georgia, United States - Xylem-PdIQD-R3 | ecosystem: Host-associated > Plants > Phyllosphere > Stem > Wood/Secondary xylem...
AGGCCAAGATATTACAGTGCTCCAATAACTCTTCTATATTATGTGCTGTCTGCAGGGGCTGAACCATCTATTAGAATCAGTGGTGTGCTGGTTGACATTGGAGTGTGAATGTCTTTGGCTATATCCATGGAAGTTTTAGAGAGTAAATCTCATATGTATTTATGTTGTGAGAGGAAAAAACCCTTGGCTGTAGGAATAGCTTCAATGCCAAGAAAGAAATGGAGACGTCCCATGTCTTTGACAGAGAAGGTGTGATTGAGTTTATTAATGGTATCAACTACAAATGATGAGACGCTTCCTATGATAATAATGTCATCAACATACACAAGACAATAGTATAGAACACTGTTAGAGGCATAGAAGAATAAGGAATTGTCCGTAGCTGAGTGAACAAAACCAAACTGCAGAAGAGCATCCCGGAGAGCTTTGTACCACTGGCGGGGTGCCTGTTTCAGTCCATAAATACTTTTCTTCAGTTTGCAAACATAGTCAGGCTTGGATATATCTTTGAACCCTGGAGGTTGATGCATGAACACGGTTTCTTCAAGATTGCCATGAAGAAAGGCATTATTGATGTCAAGTTGCCGAACGGACCAACCATTCATGACAGCAATAGAGAGGATTAAACGAATTATAGCTGGTTTGACAACTGGACTAAATGTCTGGGAATAATCAAGACCTGGTCTTTGGTGGAAGCCTTTAGCAACTAGACGAGCTTTGTATTTACTAATGGTTCCATCAGAGTTTCTTTTCGTTCGAAAAATGAATTTGCACCCTATAAGATTTCGGTTATCTACAGGAAGGACAAGTTCCCAAGTTATATGATTAAGTAGTGCAGTGATTTCTTCTGACATGGCACAATGCCAGAGTGGATTTTAAAGTGCTTGACAGACACATGTTGGCTCAGGTGATTCAGGTAATGGATGTGTGATGGTGTTGTGAAGTTGTTTGGGAATAAAGATGTTATTCGTAGACCGAGTGGTCATGTGATGTTGTCTTTGAGAGACAACAAGAGCTGGAATATTTACCTGAACCGTAGAGACTGTTGTTGTAGTGTCTGAATTGGATGTAGGGGGAGAGAGCTCTTCTTAAGAGGCAGTGGAGACTGGTGTAGAGGGAGCTGGGTTGGCTGGTATGACAATCTGCAGCAGTGGTGCAGAAGGAGTAGGAGCGACAGGTATGGAGGACTCAGAAGAGGACTGTTTGTTGATGTTCTTTAGAGGATATATATTTTCATCAAACGTAACATGGCAAGAGACATATAAGCGTTGAGTAGGTAAGTGTAAGCAAAGATAGGCACTTTGTGTAGTGGAATAACCAAGAAACACACAGGGAACGTATTTTGGTTGAAGCTTATTTGTGTGGTAAGGTTTTAACCAGGGAAAACACAAGCAACCAAATGATCTGAGTTTGAGATAATTTGGAGCTTCTGTGAACAAGGTTTAAAAAGGGGAGCTGTGATGAAGAATAGGGGAGGGCAACCGATTGATTAGATAGGTTGCTGCTGCAAAGGCATAAGACCAAAAATGAGAAGGAAGATTGGCGTGACTGAGAAGTGTGTTGCCTGTTTCTACTATGTGTCTATGGCGACGCTCTGAAACGCCATTCTGTTGAGGATTGTGGGGGGTTGAGGTGTAATGACTGATGTCGTGAAGAGTAAGAAATGGTTGAAGGGCGATAAATTCTCTGCCATTATCAGATTAGAGACTTTTGATATTAGCATTAAACCAATTTTGAATCATTTTATGAAATTGAGGAAAGATGACTTTAACATCAGATTTGTTACGGAGTGGAAAAACCAGACATATTTTGTGAAGTGATCAATGAAGATCATGTAATATTTATGATCTTGAATGCTGGTTTGTGGTGATGGTCCCCAAACATCGGTATATATTAAATCAAAAGGAGTAGAGCTAGTGAGGCCATGTTTATGAAAAGGCAAGCAATGAGATTTATTGATAGAACAGGAATCATAAAAATGAGATATAGAGGAATTGCTAGAATCTGGAAGAGAGAAGGAGGTGATCATTCGGGCTACAACTTTGGAGGAAGGATGACCGAGGCGTTGATGCCAGCCATTTATGGATGTGCGTTCATGGACCATTGCAATGAGAGTGGAGGCACGGGGATGAGGTAGAGGATAAACACCATTCTGACACGGACCTTGAAGAAGAATCTCTCTCGTCCATTGATCCTTAATAAAGAAACAAGAAGGATGAAATTCAAGAAACACATTGTTGTGTTTGGTAAAATGATGTACTGAAATCAAATTTTGATTGCTGGTGGGAACACAAAGAGTGTCTTGAACTTGGAAATTGCGTTTAGGAAAAGGAAGAGTAAGAGAACCTGAGTGGGTTATTTTCAAACCTGAACCATCTCCAATAAGCACTTCATCTGTGCCATCGTATTCAAAGTGTAAGTGCAGATTGGATACTTGAGAGGTGATGTTATGGGATGCAGTAAAGTCAATGAGCCAGCGCTGTTCTAGACTGCGAGAAGCAGTGGTGCATTTAGCTGTAGCCTTTCTGGGATGTAGCTGAGGACAGTATTTGGCAACATGGCTAAGTTGATCATAGTATTGGCATTTGGGGGTATATTTTTGTTGCCTAAAATAACGGGGTTGAGATTTGGAATCATATTTCTGGGTGGCTGCATGCAAAGAAGACCATGGCTGTTTTTTTGAAAAACGATGATCCTTGCGCTGAGTATTGTGTGCTGTGACAACCAGGGAAGGAGGATTAATGTCCAAGCGTTTGAGATAAGACTCATGACCAATAAGAAGATCATGAAGTTCTTCAAATGATAAAGAAGATTCACGTGTACGAATGGGAGCTACTATTTCTCTGTATTCAGGACCTAAGCCATTAAGAACATAAAAAGTGATGTCATCAACAGAGAGAGGGGCATCAATGAGAGCAAGCTCATCGGTAATAGACTTGACAGAATAAAGAAAGTCTGTGACAGTGCGTGTTCCACGCTGAATAAGAGTGAGATCCTCTTTGAGTTGCATGACTCATGTTCTAGAACGACTGGCATAAAGCTTGGTCAGTTTGTTCCAGGCTTGAGAAGATGTTTTGGAAGCAACTATGAAGGGTATCACAGAATCAGACACCGAAGTAAGAATAGCATTCAAAATTAATTTGTCATGTTGAAACCAATGAGTATAGGCAGCAGTAGGTGCTGCATCAAGGGTTGTTGACGAGGGGCATGTGAGTGTACCATCGATATAACCATAGAGATTGTAGCCGAGAAGGAGAGACTCAAACTGTGCATGCCAAGAGGGATAATTGGTTGGTGTGAGTCGGGTAGTGATCTGCTGAGTAGCGTTCATAGCAATAGGGGAAGGAGCTGAGGAGGCCATTGCAGAAGCGAAGAAGAGAAAAAAAAATCAAAGGGAAACTCGTTGGAGAAAAGAAGGCTTTGATACCATAAAGAGAAAGATAGGAAGCAGATTAACGTAATGACTCCACACACTTTGTCATTTACATTTACATGTATAAATATAGGATTGAAAAGCTTATTAAGCCTGAAGTTCTACTTTTCTATAATTGCCTATAAGATGTGATTTTATGAGCTGTACATGATTCAAACATTTAAATTAAACGTAAGGAATTGATTTTAGTGGATGAGGATTTTATGGAGGAGCTGATGCTGTTGGATGAGTAATTTATGGAAGAGTAATGACTTTCCTTATACAGCAGTCCCATTATGTTGAGGAGTGTGGGGAGGAGTAGTGAGATGATTAATGCCTTGAGTAGCAAAATAGTCTTTAAGTTTGATGTACTCACCCCCATTATCGAAGTATATGGAAACAATTGATTTTTTAAAATATTTTTCAACAATGAATTTGAATTTGGGAAAAATGAGAGAAACATCATATTTATGATAAAGAGGGTAGAACCAAATATATTTTGTAAAATGATCAACGAAAATGACATAAAATCGATAACCTTCGGTGGAAGTAATTGAAGCTGAGCCCCAAACATCAGTGTAAATTAAATCTAATGGACCACGACTTTTAAGAGAGGATACATGAAAAGGAAGCCATTGACTTTTATGATAGAGACAGGAGTCACAAATAATATTACTAGAGGATGTAGATAGAGGAAGAGTGCAGGAGGTAATAAGGTGATGCAGGATGCAAGAGGAGGGGTGGCCAAGCCGTCTATGCCAGTCTATCAGTAGGGCTTTAACACCAACGAAAGCATGGAATGATGTCAGAGGAGATAATGATTCAGGCCACATGTACACATCATTTTTATTCCAGCCTCGAATGAAAGTCGCCCCCGTGCGAAGATCCTTCACCAAAAAATGAGCAAGAGAGAATTCAATTGAGGTGTTATTAGATTTGCAAAATTGGGAAACTGAAAGTAAATTTGTCTTGATGGAAGGAACACACAGAACATTAGATAAGGTAAAATTTTTGGATGGAGTTGGGAGAGTTGCATGACCAGCATGAGTAATTTTCAAACCTGTGCCGTCACCTATAATAATAGCATCTGAACCTTCATAAGCCGAGGTGAGTGAGAGATTGGTGAGATCATCGGTGTCATGATGGGACACTGCAGAATCAAGAAGCCAGTTTGGTGACTTCAGAGAGGCAGTAGTGGTGTAATTGGCAGTAGGAGTTGTAGAGGTAATAGGGCGAACTCGAGGACAACGTTTGGCACTGTGTCCTTGTTGATCACATGATTGACAAAATCCTTTGTACCCTTCACCTGGACGTTTTCGTGGAGGCTGATATGCGCCTTGGTAGCCACAATTGGAGTTAGAGAATGACTGATATCCACGACTATTGGAAGAGGCTTTGTTGTTGTGATAGTGCCTAGGAGTGGAGGTCCTGGATTGGCCAGATCATTGAGTGACATGAGCTATGATTGGAGGAGATACAGAGCGCACCTCTTCACGTTTGAGAAAGTTTTCATATTCAATAAGTTTATCATGAAGATTTTCAAAGCTGATGGGGTTGTCACGTGCACGAATGGCTACAGCAATTTCTTCGAACGCAGGACCAAGACCATTGAGAACATGAACTACCAAATCAATATCACTGGGAGGCTCACCAATGATTAATAGTTCATCAGATATGCTTCGCATAGTATTAAGAAATTCACTCACAGAGTTGGAGCCACAGGTGGTAGTAGTGAGTCGTTCCCTGAGACTCATTACACGTGATCTTGAACGGTTTGCATAGAGAGTGTTCAGTTTCTCCTATGCCATATGGGAGGTTGTTGCAAATGCAATGAATAGCATGATTTGTTCTGAAATAGAAGTGATGATGGAGTGCAGCAATAGCTGATCTTGGCGAACCCAAAACATGTGAGCAGGATTAGGTGCATCATGCAAACGTTTGGGTGGTTCCTGATAAAAGCCATCTACATATCGCAGAAGATCATAGCCAATGAGAAGGGCATTGAACTGAGCACACCATGTTAGGTAGTTTATTGGCGTGAGTTTGTTGAACCTTTTTGGTTGCTTTCGAGGAACCTTCCTTGAAAATTTCTAAAAATATACTTATGATGTTTATTTATGTATTTTACATGTTTATGTTTTGAAAAACTTTTTCAATTGTTCTGATTGTTAGGTTTCTAAGCTACTTGAGCCAGTGTGTAGGTCTTTTCACGATTCTCACAATGTCTTTAGTGATTTTTGAGAGTTTTTGACCTTATAAATTTGAGGAAATAATTTCATGCTTTAAAATAGTTGTCTCCTTTCAAACGTGTTTATGTCGGTGACTTAAGTACATGATACTTTTCAAAAGCCTTCATTTATCTTGATAATTCTTGGGGATTAATCTTATACAATTGTAAGAATTTTGATTTTTTTATTTTAAAAAATTAAGTGATTTTGCTATGCATTTAAAAAATATCTTTAAATTACACAATTCCCTGTTTTTTGAAAAATGAAAGATTTGTTTTCATTGCATTTTAAAGGGTGTCTAAAATTGACAATGTACTATGGTGAGGTAACAGAAATTTGGTCTAGATTCTTTATGGTAAATGCTTGTTTTTCTTGCATGCTAATTTCATGTTCATGAATGACATCAAATAGTTTTGAAGCTTATAGATGAGACTTTAAGACGCATAAATTAATCTCTTTGAAGCTGGTTTATTGTGACTATAGGCATTTTCTTTAAAAAGAATGGTCGTAGTTTGAAGAACTTGATCAGGTTTTGAATATTAGAGCTGGAAGAAACACGTCATCTATTGACAACTGGAATCAGTCTCACAGGATAAAAGTTTTGGCACAAATTGTTTTCTCTGCACGATCGTAGAAAGACGATTGCTCCCATGATTTTGTTGTCTGCATAATAATTTTCTATAAAAAGAAATAAATAAATAAATAAACCTATCCAGAGTATCTGCTCTCTTGCATGAGCTGTTTTGCTTCAGAGTGGGGATTGGAGGTTAAATTGAACATATGAAAGTAACCTTATATTCTTTCCATCCCAATACAACCCACCAGGCTTCCATTTTTGGTACGAGGGAAAGTGCAAGGTTAGGCTTCCATTTTATAAATTTCAGTGTTATGCCATGGCGAATCTGGATGTTGACATGGAACCTTCTTATAAAACAAAACATATTGCAAATTCACAGTTCACGCCTCGACAGTTTTCTCAAAGGTTAAATGGCCCTGACCATATTAAATAGGAAGCCAAACTGTCCTAGTCCTGCAGTAGGTAGAGATCCTGTTGAAATGTGGAAGGGTCATTTATGTGGCTTTCAAGGAGAAACAAAAGGGTTAGATGAGTTTACTACAAAAAGCCTTCTTCCAGGTTCTTCAACTGCCTCAGTCACACGTTTTATGGCAGATGGTATCCCAGTTGTTACTTCTCCTATGGTCTATATTGGTACGTTGTTTAGTTTTTCAACAGCACTTTACAAATCAAATATATTTATTGTGCTAAAAACCAAGAAACACTCAACAATTCTACTTGTTTTTTACGTGTCATCGTCAGCTGTGAAGCGTTTCTTGGATATTTTATGTTAGATTCTTCCAATAATGAAAGTAAAGAACAGTAATCTAATGTCGAAAAAAAGGGATACTGATGATAGGCCATCGTATGCACACTGTCCGATGATGAGTAATAAAATCTCACTCTAGAATACTAAGAAATTATCATAGTCCTTGAAACCTTGTATCCATGCGTGGATGGAGACATGGCTTTCTTTATTACATGCTTGATAATTGATAGTCCAGACTTTTTTTTGTTCTCTTTTGGTGCCAAACTAAGAAGCAAGCGAGTTGGAATCATGGGATGCTGAGACTGGAAATCATGGCTTTTTCTAGCTCATAAATTTTGATCACTTTTAGTGTTTCTTTTTCGGCAAAGAAAGCATCAAAACTACTGCATTTCTGAGGACAGGCGAAGGCATTGGATTCTATTGAGGACAGCTAAGTCAACCCCGTTTTATACCAAAAGGAGAGTACAAAATGATTTGAGAAACACCATGCATGAAAATGCTCGACGATTGGAATGAAGCAGGTATTCCCCACTGGTTTATAAAGCCTATGCTTTGGTAATGGACATTGCATAAAGGCGCTTGTGATTCATGTCTGGTCATTACTAAATCAACACAGCTTGGCTTTCCAACGCCAGGCAAGAGATAATCTAATAAATGAAGTAGATGATGTGTGCCACTAACAATTCATTCTCTCAACTAATTCAGACTTCACTTTGCGCAACTTAACTATCTATTCTCTATTCTATTGATTGAAGCAGCATCCAGCTGAAGAAAGTCCAGCATTGATCCTCATGCCTCATTCTCGAATACACCATCTTTTCTGGTTTCTTTAGGGATCATCAATAGACAATTGGCACATAAGTTCTTCCTTGTAGTTCCGATCTCACGCCAGATAAAAGACCTTAAAGCACCATAATGAAGCTTGCGCGCGGGGGCACCCCATGTAAGGAAGCCTTTTCTGTTCCTAAAAAGAAAAATATAATTACTATCATATAGAATCATCTCAATCTAATACTTTAAATTATTAGGTGAGATCTAAAATATTATTTATATTATTCTCTAACACATCCCTTCAATTAAAAGCTTTTTAAATTTGAAACTTGCACAGACTCATATTACCTTATGTTTAATTTTTATCAAATAAATGGGGATAGTGAGATTCAAACTCGTGACCGTTTGGTCATTAAGGCTCTGATATCATATTAAAAATCTATTTCAACCTAATAATTTAAACTGTTAAGTGCCTTTCAACATGAGAGGATTAAGCTGGAGTGAAAGTATAAATATTATGCATTATGGGAAAGCTGTATTATTCTGCTTCTTTTTTCCCAGAAACTGCCTGGTCTTGGGCTGCATATATACCTTTAGTTCTTGAATCTCTATAATTAGTTCTTTAGAGCTCGACCCGTTCTGGTAAAATTCTCAAATTTTAATTGTTGGAACTTGTCCTCGCAGACAGTCAATCAGCTATGTTCTTACAAAATATATAAAAACAATTTGTCCCATTTGCTAGTAATCTTTGAATTGATAGTCTATTTATGCGTGCTAGTTATAGCAAAGTCAAATATAATCTATTTTTCCACCTTTTAGTAGCTGTTGGTCATGGATGATTAATGAATCTTCTTACACTTGTAAGTGATTTATTTCATATTTATATTAACCGGATCACGAGCCACGAATGGCTTGGCCATTGAAAAAAAAAAAAAGAAGGAAATACTAATTATCATGATTGTCGTTGAACACCGTTGTGTACCACCGAAATCTTTTAAAAGGTACTTTTATAATGCCATTGGGTTTACGGTGCCTTTTTAAAAAAATAATTTTCTTTTTTCTGATATATATTTTTTTTATTTTTCCAAAACCAGGTATGTTATTTTTTTAAAAATAACTTAACCAGAAGGTGAAGAACTTAAAATAAGAGTGATGTTTTTGAAAAATGACTCATTTCAATAAATAAAAAAAATTGCCAATTAAATTATGCAATATTCTCATCCTACCGACTAAATATATTTAGGACATATTTGTATTTACATTTCAAAAATATTTTTTAAAAAAAATTTAAAAAAAAAATTTTGCTTTAAATTAATATTTTTTTTTTTGTGTTTTCAAATTATTTTAATGTGTTGAGGTCAACAATAATTTAAAAAAATAAAAAATATATATTATTTTAATATATTTTTAAGTAAAAATTACTTTGAAAAACAACAGGAATCATATTTCAAAACACCGCCATTAGGTATATTAAAACCATTGCCTTTGATTTTTATTTTTATTTATTTTCAAAAACCAAAAGCATCCTAGAACCCACCCTTTTTAAATCAAGATTATATATGGAGGATGTTAAATAGTGTAAAACATTATAGTTATACGTTCATTTGCATTGTAACGTAGTCTGGACACCAATCTAATAACAAAATGATATGCAACTTCGCAAACCCAAGACTTGTCACGCCCATACATCTGAAAATGAGCTTAATGCTTCATTGTTCAACACTTTGATAGCATTTAGTTATTATTAGATTATTTACTCGCGTTATGTTATAGGTTGGTTTAATTTTTTTTTAAATATAAAAAAAATATTCAGATGTTTTTAATGTTTTTTTCTAATAAAAAAATCGTGTGAGAGTTGACCCGATATAACCCTATTTATGAGTCCAAAAACAACCCATAACCCGTAAAAATATAGTTCCACTACAAAAGATTTCAAGATGATATTTTTTTTTAATATTATGATAACAATATATTAAATTGACTTGGGTCAACCCGAGATAACATGTCCCGAGATAACATGTCAAATCCGCAACTTAGGTTACGAGACATAAAAAGCAAATTAAAATAAATTATGAAGTCTAATTCTCAATCAAATCAATGTTGAATGATGAAAATAAAAAAAATCAATTAAAAAAAAGAACCTAAAAAATGACCTAAGTTAACCTGTCAAACCCACGACCAGGGTCATAAGATTGAAATAATCTCATAGAAAGCAAATTAATCAAATTATGAATTTCAATTCTCAATCAGTCCAATATAAAAAGATGAGATTAAAAAAATCAATTAAAAAACATAAAAAAATGACTTAAGTCAATCCGCCAAACTCATGACCCGGATCATTGGATCAAGATAACCTCTTATAAAAAAAATTTAAAAAAATAACTTGATTTAACCTGGACTAACCTGTCAAATTAACAACTTTGGTTACGAGACCGAGATAACCTTATAGAGAGCAAATAAAAACAAATTATGAATCTTAGTTTCCAATCGCTTTTGTTGAACCCAATATTAAACGATAAAATTTATAAAAATTCTAATTAAAAAATGATACAAAAAGTGAGCTAAGTCAATTCGAGTTAACTTGTTAAGCACTATTACTGAGTCATGAGGTTGGAATAACCTAATAAAAAGCAAGTCAAAATATATCATGAAGCTTAATTCTCAGTTAAATACAATATTAAATGGTGAAATTGAGAAAATAAAAGTCAATTAAGAAAAAGAAAAATAATTGAGTCAATTGAGTTAACTCGTCAAACCCGTGACTCGGGTCATGAGATGGGGACTTAATAAAAAGCAAATTCAATGTTGAAGAACCCGTGACCGAGATAATGAGACTGAGATAATCTCTTAGAAAGAAAACAAAAACATAACATTATTTAACTAGGGTTAAAACATCAAAATTCGTGATCTTGGTTGTGAGACCCAGTATTGAATAACAAAATTAAAAAAAATACAATGAAAAAAATGACACAAAAGACAACTCGAGTCAGTTCGGGTTAACCCATTAAGCACTATTTCCAGGATATGAGGCTGAAATAACATAATAGAAAGTAAACATAACAAATCATAAAGTCTAATTCTCAATCAATCCAATAAATAAAGTTAATTTAGAAAAAGAAAAAAAATGAATCAACTTGATTAACTCACCAAATTCATGATTTATGTCATAGAAGTATGATAACTCAATAAAAAAAACAAATATAATAATAAATGATGAAATAAAAAAATATTAATTGAAAGAAAATCAAAAAAGAAAAGAAAAGGGAAAAAAAGAAAAGCAAAGCACTATTCAAATAAATAGTATTTTGTGAGGAGAGGTACAATAAAACTTCTTCCTCTTTTAGTTTATAGTTAATAATAATAATAATTAAAAAAAAGTACCCCGCTAAATCCATAAACCGGGACAACCAGGGTTATCTTGTCAAACTCACAAACTGGATCATTGACTCAGTAAAATTTAATAACCTAATTTTTTTCAAAATTATTTTTATTTAACTAAATCTTTTAAAAAATAGATCATACCACAATCTTAGAATATTTTTTGAAATCGCGATAACCATATAAAAACAAATTAAAATAAATTATTAATTCTAAATACTCATAAACACATCATATAAGGACTAAATTAAAAAAAAAAATCAATAAGCAAAGGAAGAAAAAGTGGTCAAAATGCAGAAAAAAACAACATTATTAATTACTATTGTAATGATAGTGTTATTGGGTGTAAGGAAACATTAATTAATTTTTTCCATACCTTTTAACTTTATTCTTGATTAATTTTATGATAGAAAAGATAGAATAGAAGATAAAAAAGTAAATATTTTTTATTTTTTAATTTTGAAATAACTTGAATTTATTATAAAATTATTTTAAGAATAGATTTATTTTATATTTTTCTTTATTTCTCTAATAAAATATGTTTTTTTTATCATTATGAAGCCAACAGAGCATACGAGTCACAAACATTAAATAAATTAATTACATTACATATATCCTATTTGTTCCGATAATGACAACAAGATCTACTGAATTTGTTCAGTCAAACCCCTTTTATCCTTATAGATCTCCGTTTATGAACTATTTTTTTTGCATTTCTTTGCAGAACTTAGCATGCATTTGCTACATTGTGTTTGATTAAATGAATGTTCATTGGTTTAGTTTATAAAAACTCGAAGGACAATAACAGTCCATTCTAATTATTAAAAAAATACATTGCAAGGTTTTCTTTGTCTCCCTATGTTTTTTTAAGAATTCCTTTAATGAATGGAGTCGTTCACAAATAGTTTAATAGAAATTAGATATGTGTTATGTTGTGGATCAAATCAAATATTTTTTTAAAATTTAAAATAATTGTCCAGGTGTTTTTTAGGAAAAATATTATTCATAAACTCAAAATCTAATACATATTGGATGATATTTTTAAAAAAATATTGAAACAATGACATATTAAACATACTTTTAAAAAAAATATTGATACGATAACATATTGAACCAATCCAGTGAGTTGATCTGTCAAATCCATCACTCAGGTCATGAAATTGTGATAATCTTTTAAAAAGTAAATCAAGATAAATTATAAAACTTAATTCTGAATCAACTTAATGTAAGGATGAAATTGAAAAAAAAATTATCGGAGTCAACCTATTAAACCTATGACTTACGTTATGAGACTAAGATAATTTCATAAAAATTAAATTAAAAAAAAATACAAAGCTTAATTCTCAACCAACCAAATATTGAAGGATGAAATTGAAAAACAAATCAATTAAAAAGAGGGCAAGAAAATGACATGAGTCAGCCCGAGTTAACCTATCAAACCTGCGACTTGGATCATAAGACCAAGATAACTCCATTAAAAAAAATATATGAGACCCAATTCCACCAGATCCAATATTGAGAGTTGCAATAAAAAAACTAAATTATTAAAATCATGATAATCTCATATAAAGCAAATTGAAAAACTTACAAAGTCCAATTCTCAGTGGAGCGCAATGGTGCTAGCATTGTTTTTATTGATTGAAAACAATAGCAACATAGGTGAATGGATGGCCAGAACTCGAGGACAAGTTCTCTCTAACTCAGAGAGACTGATGTAGGAGGATTTCTAGGGAAAAAATATTTTTCTTTGCTATTATTATTTCCTATTTAGAATAGGAAAATATTTTTCTTTATGGTATTTGTTTTTTATTATTTAGTTTAGGAAATAAAATATTAAGGTTGGTAGTTTTATTTTTTTCTAGTTTGTTTAGGATTTTTATTTTTTTTCTTTATTTTAAAGTTTTCTAGTTTGTTTAGGTAGGTTTTTGGATTTATTTAAGGAGTTGTCAACCTCTAAAGAAAAAAACTACATTAAGGTTATTTATACCCTTCTATCATTATTATTATTCCTTTTTCTGTACATATTTCTAAGAGGAAGGAGGGGGCATTTCTTCTTGATTTTTCTTTTTTCTAAATTCAAAACCATTAACAAAGCTAAAACCCTTTAGAAAAACTTTATTCACGCGACTCAAAAGCACCATTCACTAAACAATGTAATGATGGTTATGCCTTTCCCACCACAACTCTTTAAACTAGCAATTGGGAGTAGTTCAGTCTTTGCGCATGAGACATTAGTCATTATTAGATAGTTTAGGGATAAGAAAGTCTTTTTTCTCATTTTCAAAGCATAGTGAAACGACTAAAAAAACTCTTAAAAAAATAAAATTGATATCCTAGGGCACTTTCATCTTTTCATACTGGTTTTTTTTATAATAAAATGGGTTAAGAGACAATTTGATATTTTAATATAAAAAAAAGTGGCTGACGTGTGTAAGGCACTAAACAACGTGTACAACACCTCCTGCCAGCCAAAAACCATCTTCCACTATGATTCATCACCATGTCCTCTTCCTTATAGGATATCTTGTGTGGTCTAGGTGGTACGGTTTGTCACCAATAGCTTTTTTTTCCACACTTTTCTCTCTCCTCCCCTTGAATATCATGTTTCCCATGCAAAATTTCAAAGTTGTCCCTTAATGTTTTGAGATTTCAACTACGGTCCTTATTCTTTTGATTTCTAGTTTTTGTTTTTGACCTTTTTGTAAAATTTTGATCTGCTTTCAATGACATCCTTCAATCTCAATTTGTGATATATTATCTTTTTTCAATGTAGTCCTTATTCTTTTGATTTTTTGGGTTCTTTTGTCAAATTGATTTTTTTTTTCAATTTCACCCTTCAATTAAAATTTTATTTTTTATTTCAATTTTGATCCTCATTATTTTATTGTTATTTTCTTTTGGGTCGTTTTATTTATTTGATTTTTCTTTACAATTTCACCATTCCATCAAAACTCATAATTTTTTTTCATTTTGATCATCATTCTTTTAATTGCTATTTTTTGTATAATTGAATTTTTTTTTTAATTTCATCCTTCAATATTTGATTGGTTGAGAATTAAACTTTTTTATTTTTCTAGATAGGGAGCTTCTAGTATAATGATTCGGGTCATGGGTTTAAAAAGTTAACTTGGGTTGATATTTTTTTATGTATGTTCTTTTCAACTTTCATCGTTCGACAAAGGTTTTATATATATAATAGACTTTCAGATTTTCTTTGTTTTCTTTTCTATCGGGTTATCCCGATCTCATAATCTGGATTGCGGATTTAGCGGGTCAACCCTGGTTGGCTCGACCCTTATTACTTGGGTTACAAGTTTGTCATGTTAACTTGAGTTAAATCGAACCAATTGTTTTTGTTTTTTTTTTTTTTACTCAATCTCATCCTTCTGTATTTCATGGAATGACAATTCAGCTACATCATTTTTCTTTATTAGAAAAAAAAATATTTTTTTAAGTTATTGTGATCTTTTTTTTCTTTTTAATTTGATTCATCTATTGTCAATGGCTTATTTTTTATATCATCTGATTAAAATAGAACCAATTTATTTAACCTAATCACGTTTATGACCAAATTTTTCTTTCTATTTTAAAACGTGCTTGCAGCATTGAACATCAATTTTATGGGGGGAAAACCAACCTCACAGTGTAGCCCAGGTTCATGGCTAGTTTATACTATATATGGATATAATAGTCGGCTCTAATTATATGTTGACTACATAAAAAAATAAAATATCGTTTATCTCACTGAAAAATTTTAAAAGAATTCTTAATAATTATCTTTTTAATTGGTCAATAAAGGTTGGCTTCGTTATTGTTTTGAAAAGGAAAAAAAAAAAAAAACCTTGTCCTGACCCGGTTAATTACTTAGTCGTTAGCCCTCTATTGTTTCAAACGAGCCTTTGAACAATCTTTATTGAATTAAAGTATGGCTGGCAAAACTAAACTACCACATTGTAATAAATAAATAAATAACCATATACTTGATGTAAATTCTAATATTTTCTACAACATTATACATTAACTAAAAAAATAAAAAGAGAAGGGATTTTATTTCACTCCTCCTTACAAAATACTATTCACTTGGATGGTATTTTGTTTCTTTTCTTTGGGTTTTTTTTCATTTCTTTCTTTGGCTTTTATTTTTTTTATTAATTTCAATTATATTTTCAACATTAGGTTTATTGGAAATTCTTGTTCATATTTTTTTTCAATTTATTTTTTATGAGGTTATTTCAGTCTCATAACTTGCACCACGGGTTTAATGGGTTGACTCAAGTTTTTTTATCCCTTTTTCTTATTATTTTTTCTCAAATTTATTTTCAACATTAAATTGATTGAGAATTGAGTTTTGTGATTTGTTTCGGTGTACTTTATATGAGGTTGTCTCTATCTCATGACTCGAGTTATGAATTTGACTAGATAACCCGAGTTGACTTAAGTCATTTTTTATATCCTTTTTTATCAAATTTCTTTCAATCTCATCTTTTAACACTAGGTTTATTAGGAATCGAGCTTAGTAATATATTTCAATTTGCTTTCTATTGAGTTATCTTAGTCTCATGACTCAAATCACGAGTTTGATAATTTAACTCAGGTTGACTTGAGTAATTTTTTATCCCTCTATTATTTGATTTTTTTCAATTTTATCTTTTAACATTGAGGTTATTGGAAATTGAGCTTCATAACTTGTTTTAATTTACTTTCTACAGGATTGTTATGTTCTTATGACTTAGTATATGGATTGACAAGTTATCTCGGATTGATTCGAATCGATCCAATATGTTTTCATCTCAATATTTATAAAACAAATCTCATCTAGAAAATATATTTTGAGTCAAACCAAGTTTTTATCGGTTATCTGGGTTGCCTTTTGACCCTTCAAGTCGAACGGGTCACATCGTATCACTTCCCACAAGGTTTAGATTTTTTTTCTACTAGACAAAATATTAACAATGCTTAGACATTTTTTTCTTATGTTAAAAAAAATTTTGATCCAAACCACAACGTAGCACAGGCCAAAGATTTAGTACAAACTAAAAAAACTAAGGTCATGCACACTTTATTCATTCTTTATATGAATAAGGGTTTTTTTTGTTCATTTACCTTTTTTATTTAATTTTTTTTCTCAATTTTATCCTCAAAACTTTTTCTTACCAATCTTTTAGGTTGCCTTTAAGCCTACCAAGTTTACTTGACAACGTAAATCCCATATATTTTATTTTGAACCTAGGCTAGGTAGGTAATTGGTTGAGAGGTTTTTTTTCTTTCAATTTCATCCTTAGACTTTTTTCATCGATCATTTGGGTTACCTTTTGAGTGTCCAAGTTGACTGGCCATGCCAGGGCAAATCCCACACATTTAATTTTAAACCTGGGCTAGGCAAGAAATCAAGGCGAAAGGTTTTTTTTCTTTCAATTGTCCTTCATCTTTAAACTTTTTTTAATAGTTATTTGGGTTGTTTTTGGACTGGCCAAGTGGATTTGGTCACATTGAAACAACTCCCATACGGTTTAATTTTAATCCATACTAGGCAAGAAATTAGATGGAGAGGTTTCAAGTTTGATCCACTGGGCCGAATTTAATAATAATATCAAATGATCTTTTAGGGCCTAAACATTTTTTTGTTACATTCATTTTTTTTTAATAGAACTACAACATAGCATGAGCTTGTAAACTAATACAATCTATTTAGTTATAGGTTCTAGTGAATTTAAAGTAAGGAAACATGTAAAAAAGATATTAACATCTATTATTAAAGGTTATTTCTATGGCTAATAAGAGTTTTATTTGAATTAAAAAGGCAAGGTGAAACCTTAATAAAGTGATTTCACTTTTAATGTATATTGTAGCTTAAAAAATTTTAGTACACAATATTGTTTAAATAAAAAATGATTTCACTATACCTTTTTTTAGAAATGATCTTAATATATAATAAATGAAATAAAAATAAGCAATTATATGTGCTAGATCACACGAGGAAATATTTACTACTCCATTAAAACCTTTCATTTGCTCTTTTAAACTCTAATTTTATAAGATATTTGAGAGTCAAGAGTGGCCTATCTATAATTTATAAGCACACGCTTAAAAAGTCTTTATAATTTCAAGAAATAACATAAAATTTAAGGCTACCGCCCCCCCTCCCACTTAAGGGTAGCCACCTCTTTGATAATGGTTGTTGTTGGTCGCTATCGGACTCCGGTCCTCCCATCCTCACGAGGTAGATGTTTGGATAGGGGTCCCCTCATAAAATGAGAAAAAATGATGATCACACATCACACAATCAAATAAAGAAATCACCACCTAGAATTAACGATCATAATAACATAATAACTAATCTATCAGAGTCTAGGTAAGGGGTTGGTTACATGAAGTGAAGATGAACTCAACCAATAATACATCTCTAACATTTGTCCTATGGCCAACTGTAGAGCACACATCGGTCATAAGAAAAACAAAAGTCTAGTTGTAGTGCATATAGGAAAAAAGAGTGAAGTAAAATAAATAACAAGAAAATACATAAAAATCCCTCCCTTATAAAGATAGAGGCCTTAGGACTCAATAGCACACGCAATAAAATAAACTCATAAGCACATATATAAATAAGATTTCAATTATCAACACAAAGGATGGAATTCTCAATTTACCATCTTTTTAATGTAAAGCAAAACACCAAACCTAATGGAACTGGACACAGACTACACATAAAATATCATCATCATTGGCCAACTATCCTTCAAGGGTTGTTGTTGTTGTTGTTATATATACCTCACAAAACATCATTATGAAAAAAAAAAGATACATATATGAAAATACAATAAGGAAATTATGTTTTCAAGTGGTCAATCAGTAATGCCAAAGGGTGAATCGATCAGAAAACACAAATTTTTAAAGGAACAAGTTAAAAACAAATTATTTATAGGTGATTCGATCGAAGAAGCATATTTTTTTAGAATTGGTTGATCAAAACAAATCGCTTATAGGTGGACTAGTTAAACATAAGATTTTGAAAAGAATCAGTAAAAAACAAACCACTCATGGGTGAACCGATTAGAAAACACAAATTTTAAAGGAACAAATTAAAAACAAATTACTTATAGGTGACTCGATCGAAGAAGCATAATTTTTTAGAATTGGTTGATCAAAACAAATCGCTTATAGGTGGACTAGTTTAACATAAGATTTTGAAAAGAATCAGTAAAAAACAAACCACTCATGGGTGAATCGATTAGAAAACACAAATTTTTAAAGGAACAAGTTAGAAACAAATTACTTATAGGTGACTCGACCGAAGAAGCATATTTTTTTAGAATTGGTTGATCAAAACAAATCGCTTATAGGTGGACTAGTTAAACATAAGATTTTGAAAAGAATCAGTAAAAAACAAACCACTCATGGATGAACCGATCAGAAAACACAAGTTTTGAAATAAACTGGTCAAAATGAATCTCTCATGGGTGGATCAATTAAACATAACATTTTTAAAAATGATTTGTAAAAAATGAACCGCTTATAAGTGAGCCGATCAAAAAACACAAGTTTTTAAATCAATTTGTTATTACAAACTGCTAATGGATGGAGCAATTAAAAAAGAGATTTTTTTAATAAGGATCAGTCGAATGAACTACTCATGGGTAAACCAATTGAAAATGAGATTTTGAAAAAGGATTAGTTGAAAACAAGTCGCTTATAAGTGAACCGGTTAGTAAAATAGGATTTTGAAATCAATTAGTCAAAACAAATCACTCATGAGTGGATCAATTAAACACAGGATTTTGAAAAAGGAATCAATTGAAAACAAATCGCTCATGGGTGAATCAATTAGAAGAAAATAGGTTTTAAAATTAACTGGTTAAGATGAATAGCTCATGGATGGATCAAATAAATACAACATTTTGAAAAATATCAATCAAAATGAACCATTAATGGGTGAACCAATTAGAAAAACATGGGTTTTAGATTTAACTAGTCAAAATGAACAGCTCATTGGTAGACCAATTAAATAAAATTCTTAAAGGAGAATTGCTTAAAACAAATCGTTCATGGGTGAACCAATTAGAAAAAACACAGATTTTAAATTTAACTAATCAAAATGAATCACTCATTGATGGACCAATTAAATATAAGATTTTCAAATTAATTTGATAATCTTCAAAACTCATCTCATACCGATGATTAAGACGCATAAATAATTAGGCAATCGATATTCATCGAGTCCTTTCGCATTGAAAAATTAAGTCGCACAATCAAAATTAGAATATGAAATTCGAGATTTAATTTTGACAAATCGCTTCACGAAGATGCATCATGCATAGTCAATCAAGAAATCATAATATAATCACGCTTGGAAACAGTTAATCAGGTAATCGATTATGCAAATTAAAGTTCAATCAATTATTCAAGCCTTGTTTGGCAAACATTGGGACTAATACTCGTCTCGAATAATTCTTCTAATCAAATCACTATGTCATCCTCTCAGTTCTATCACAGAACATTGATATCATCCTTGTCCCTCCTTGAAACCACCCAAGGTCTTAAACCCTTTGGATTTGGTGTGCTAAGGAGTGCTGTGGACAATTCATTCAGTCAAATATCTACAAATACACATAAAATAATTACACAAAAAAAATCTTGGGTTCAAGAAATTACCAAAATGCTCTGATCTAGGTGAAATTATCATTTGCACCTGGTCAAATGGCAAAATTATAGGTTTGCCATTGCACTATTCATGCACTGTCTTTGGAGATATTTTAGTGTTGGTTTCGATGAGTTTTTGGCGTGTCGATGAGCTCCCAAAAGGATCTGGATCTCATTCGTCCACTAATGATAGCCGTGTGTCTCACAGCCAACCAAGAAAGGAGATCAACGACAATGAAGTTTGGTTTTTAAAAATAGTCTTTTCCCTCTTTTTGATTGATTCTAGTGGTGTTGGTGATTAGGGCTAGTCGGGTTTTGATCGAGGGAGGCTAAAGCTCCTTTTTATGGTGGTCCCATAAAAAATAGGGGTTGAATGGTAGAGATAGGTGGCTAGAATTACCATCTAGGCATCTACAGCTGACATGGGTTTAGACAATTCAGATCGCTTTTGATTTGAACCAACGATCCAGGTCAATCTGATTTGAAATTAATCTAATGGCTCTAATTTGTTGGGGGTTGTAATCATATATGGGAGAGCTTAGATGAAATCTCTCTAATCCAACGACTAAGATGTGTATGAGTTTGACTTAACAACTAGGATTGGTTTGGATGAGCTTAGATGAAGACTTTTTAATCCAACAACTGATATGTTTAGAAGTTTGATCAGAAGATTGGGATTGATTTGGACTTTGATCTGGTGTGGTTAAATTTATATCAGATTGTTTTGAATTTATATAAGATTGTTTTGATGTGATGATTATGAAAGTTGATCTGATAGCTGACATCAATTTGGGTCTTTGATTTGGTAAGGGTGAGCTTATGCTATATTTTGATCTAGCGATTGAGATTTATTTGGGCGGCTGAGATGGATCTGAGAGAGAAGAAATTTGTGGCGGAGAGGGGATTAGAGAATTGCAAAATGATCTTTTTTTTTACTAAACCTTTCCCAGAATAAGAGTAAATGGTAATTATATATAAAGACCTGTCGACACATGAGATGTGATTAATCCATTCCATCCCACCGTGTCGACACATGAAGGTAATTATATATAAAGACCTGTTTGTTTTGACCATCGAAAATCAATTTTGGCTTCCGAAAGCTATTTCAATCGTGAAATGACAGTTATGACCCTTGCAAATCTTTTATTACCAATTTCAACAAACTATGTGAATTAATGGCAGTTTTGACCAATTTGTACAGGAAACCCGATTTGACCGTAAAATGGCAGGAAAAGAAATGAACAAAACCTATTAAAATGAATTTTACAATATAATATATAATACATGTATACTATAAGAAAAAGTCACACAGACCATCCATTCATGCGCCCCGAGAACTATTCTTCTGTTGTGTAGTAAAAAAACCTCTGCAGTGTTCCCCGTAAGAGGTAGTGGCTGACTACTGATTTCACAGGACGATTTAAAGTAAACACCCCTTCGAGTTCTTGTAATAACTCTTGTTTACTATCTGAGGACAAAGAAAAAGGAAATTCGATTTCTGGCCCATGAGTCTTTCTGCGCAGGAGCAGGAGGTGGTGTCCCATGTACAGCTATAAAACAGAGAGAGGAGCAAAAACAAAACAGTATTAACAGGGCAAAGTCAACAAGCAAGAAGTCTCTGCTCCTGCGGTATATATTAGTCTTTTTCTTCTCTTTATTGTACTATTATTTCTCGCCCCCCCCTCATTGCAAAAGACTCCCTTGGAGCGGTTAGAAAATCATCATATAGGCATCCTTCGATTCTCTCTTTCTCTCACAATCTTTTTTTTATATATAATTATACTAGTAATTTCCTTTTATTTTTTTGTCCTTAGAAAAGGAGTTTCGATTGTTCTCTCATCTCGCCTTTTCTTTGTTTTTAGCATCATTTTTCCATTCAATTGGGTGTGCAAACTAGTAAGTAGTACAAACAAGGAACAGCAAAAAAAAACCACACTTTCCTCACCAAACAGGAACCACAAGCTACACCCATTCCGAGCTTTTAATTGGGGATAGTTTAGAGGTAATTCGTTTGTTTTGACTTGTTTCTTGGAAGGGGTTTTAGGTTTGTGTTTATAGGTTTTACATTTTAGTTTCATTTTTATGATCAAGTTTGGATTTTGATGGTGCAGATACTGGATTTGGGAGGTGGGTTTGGTTTGGAATCTTGAATATTGAAAGTGGATGGTGGGAATTTAACTGAACAAGTTGGAGGTTCTCTACATAGTTCTGTTTCTATGGATTGGTTATGCTGTTTTTTTCCTTCCTACTCTCAGGTAAAAAGATTATTTTTTTCCTAGTTTTTATTATTTTGGTATGTGTTTGTGATTCTTTAATTGTTCTGTTCTTATTTCTATTCGACGCATAACCTTGTTTCATGATTTGGTTGTAAGAATGGGTGGTGGAACATGGAGCTATACGTGTGATAGGCTATTTCTAAGGGGGAATTTTTCAGTTTTCGTATCAGTTTGGGATTAAATTGTGGATAAACATTGGATAACCCATGGCTGAAAATTTTTGGTTGCACAGAAATACTTTAGGTTTCCGTTCTCTCAAGTGTCAATGTTTACCTAATTGTTTTGTGAGTTCTTTGGGGATCTAGAATTTACATAGTAGGTGAAGCTACTCGGTAAACCGTTCTAAAAGATTAGATTTACTGACGAGTTTACAGTATTAAGGTCTTCTATGTAACCCAAGAAGAAAACACAGTTCCAAGTTTCGCTATTGTTTTTCATTAATGTTATTGAGCAACTTTCTATACTTCAATTGCTTGTAGTGGAGAATTATATTTCTCATGTATTGCTTCACTTAGTCCCATTCTTGCCCGCCTCCTAATCTGAGTGCTTTAGTGAATTGAAACTCATTTTTGCTTGCTTTCGTATTTCTCTTCGTCTTCTAATCATGTGACTTAGACTGTGATTATTGTTACATGTAGCTTGTGGGTGGGCGTTCATCATCCACCTCCGGTAAGGGAAAGAATCATGAGGGTTTGATCAAGTATGGTTTCAGCCTAGTAAAAGGGAAAGCTAATCATCCAATGGAGGATTATCATGTTGCCAAGTTTGTGCAGATTCAAGAGCATGAATTAGGGCTTTTTGCTATTTATGATGGCCACTTGGGAGACAGTGTGCCTGCATACTTACAGAAACATTTGTTTTCCAATATCCTGAAGGAGGTTTACCATTGCTTCCAAACATTTTATTGATGGCCAAACATTTTGGTCTGCTTAAATAACTTCAGAATGCTTTCTAACACTTTATTATTTGATCCTTCTAGGAAGAGTTTTGGGTTGATCCCAACCGATCTATCTCAAAAGCCTATGAGAGGACTGACCAGGCAATTCTCTCTAATAGTTCTGACTTGGGGCGAGGAGGATCTACAGCTGTGACTGCTATCTTGATAAATAGTAAAAGACTATGGGTAGCTAATGTTGGAGATTCAAGAGCAGTTCTTTCAAGAGGAGGCCAGGCAAGGCAAATGACCACAGATCATGAACCCAACACTGAACGAGGCAGCATAGAGAACAAAGGTGGCTTTGTCTCAAACATGCCAGGTCTTTTTCACAGTAGCCATTATTAGTAATCTCTCTCTTTGAATATCTGCTCTTCTGAATTTAATATACACCAATGGCTTTCTGAGGAAATTATTGGCTGTTATTCTAATCTTTTTAGTGGGGAGCTGCTTCTAATTTTTTAACGCATAGTTTTAAGGCTTAGAATTTCAAAGAATAAGACTAATTTTGAGTTTCTGAACATGCTCATTTGTCAGCTTTTTGAAATTCTCAAGCAAGTGAACCAATATCTTCCGAACCCAAATAAGATGTCATAACAATGAATGGTCTCCTTAAATTAAATTTATGCAGCATTCAGACAGTAATAGACAATTTAGAGTTCGGTGGCTTCCAGTTAACTTTGATCTGCATCAGAGCAATCTTTGAAAATAAGAAATAAGTATTCTCTAGAAGAGAAGATCTGTGGCACTCCCCCCCTGATCATCACCTGGATTCATTTTGGATGGGTGAATGCATACATATTTGTTCATCATTCAAAGAATCTTTTCATAAGAATTTTAGTTTGCTCCTTATGTGGTGTTCTGCAGGTGAGGTGGTGTTGAAGCTTTCATGCATATTGTTCAAATTGTTTTGCTTTTGGGTGTTCAAATCCATTCTGCATTTAAGAGCACTGAACGCTTCCTTCTATTATGAGATCCTCTCTTTTTCTTTTTTCTTTTTCCTGTATTTCGTACCCTACTTAGGCTTCCATGACCAAAGTCTTTTAAGGCACTTTGATACATGTGACATTAAGTGATTAGCTAAGGATTTCCATTTCTATGGGAACAGAAAATGTCATCAGAATATGAAGTATTTCCATCTCTTTGCAAATGTTTTCTCAACCAAGCAAACACTCTGTTCTATACCAATAACAATACTGTCGATCTCACTTCCTTTTGAACTTCTTTCCAGGAGATGTCCCTAGAGTTAATGGGCAGCTGGCAGTTTCTCGTGCTTTTGGGGACAAGAGCCTTAAATCACATCTGCGTTCTGATCCTGACATACAAGAAATCGACATAGATAACAGAACAGAAGTTCTTGTACTCGCTAGTGATGGCCTTTGGAAGGTGAGTCATTTCATACTAACTTTGTTTTCCATGTCGAGTCAGTGCTAACCACCTGGGCTGGCTAAAGAATCTGCAATGTGCTTGCATTAGAAAGAAGTCCATAAAATCTATCTTTTTCCATGTGAATATACACAGGTTATGTCAAATCAAGAGGCTGTTGATATTGCAAGGAGGATTAAAGACCCCATGAAAGCAGCTAAGCAGCTGACAACAGAGGCATTAAAAAGAGAAAGTAAAGATGACATATCATGTGTTGTTGTTAGATTTAGGGGGTAGAACCCTTTGCAAGATCATTGTTATCCAGGTGCCAGTATTACGTATTATAAGAAGAATTTCTTTACAGGGGTTGCCAATTGGTGAAAATACATACTTGGTTGGGGTAGTACTCAGGATCTCCAGTAGTTTGCAATTTGCTGAAGGGAAGAGAAGATTAGAAAGGATCCCCCATTGTAAAATTATTTTATTGATGTTGTGGTGTTTGATATTGTTTGATTTCTTTATGGAAGTGGATCAGAACATCTGATGTATATTGTGTTCTAAGCTGCCTAGAAGACCATTTTATCTTTGTTTTGATGAAGAAAGTGGTTTTGATTGCGGTTGCAAGAACTTCACGGATCAATTCAGTGAACTTTTGCTACCAAGACCATCCCTCCGTCTGCCTTTGTTGTGAGCTCTTCAGAGGTTCATTATTTTTTCAGTCTGATACGGCAGATCTTCCATCCGAAGTTCAATATTGATGTCCGCTCATGTTTTAGGCCAAACTGCTGCTAAAGCTTAAGCTTAACCTGCCTGGTTTTTTAGGTTCTTCAGGGGTCTGCACTATTTGCTTTCGCAGCTGTCTTGGCTCCCAAGTCTTAATCAGGCTTCTTAAGTCGTTGTTAGTGGAATCTATTATTATTATTATTATTATTTTAAGGAAGTTTGAATAGTGTAGTGACGCCGTTTTGACTGCAGTGTGTCTTTACAGCACCTATATTTGTGGATATAAAATTTAAAGTTATTTGCCAATTATTTATTTGAAGGTTTTTTTGACGTTTTCACTTTATGGTGTATAGTGTACCGTAAGCTAGTATATACTTTTAGTGTTAGTATTTTATACTTTATAGTATACAATTAAAAATGGCATTAATACAATTAATTCATGACAACAACCACCTTTGACGCTGCCATTCCCTCGCTGCTCTGAAAAAAGAAGAACGCTCGGTCTCTTATCAGTGTATGGGCCAGAGCCCAACTTCGCTATAGAATTCTAGAAAAACCCTACAGCTTAGCCCAGACCCAGCCGGCAAGTGGAGGCAATTTTAGGGTTTAGTCATTCTAGCAGCCACCCTCGCTATATATATATATAGACGCACCCACGCCATTGATGAAAGAAGCCACTGGTCCATATGGAGCTTCCACTTCTGCAATCTCCATCCCTCTGCTCTCCCTCCTCCCCTCCTGATTCTTGCAATTGTAATGGTAGAGTAGTCGGTGTTATTGATTTGTTTTTTTAAAAAAAGAAAGGGTTTCGAGTAATAAGATTTGCCTCTCCTTTCAGCTGCAAGGGATCAATTTCTTGACGGCTTTGTTCTAGAGGCATACATAAACTATTCGATCCAAAGTCTTGGGGTTTGTCAGATTATTATTTGCTCTTGCGGGGGCATTGTATTTTTCTCTGGCACCCACTTCTCTGGTACATTTCTCGAGAGTTTTCTATCACAAGAAAACTTTATATTTTTTTTAAATCGAGTAAACATAATTTTTCAAAATAATAGGATAATTATCTTAAATTTCATTTTTAGGGAAAAGAAAGGGAGCTCAAACAAGCAATTATATTGTTTTGGAGTTATCCATTGGATTAACTTCCAATGGCACTGGTGTATTCGATTTGTTTTTCTCTAGGAGGGTTCTTGTTCTTGTTCTTATTATTATGTTTTTTCATAGAGAACAGAATTCATCCATTACAGAAGCCCATTAATAGCCCACTGAAATGGAACTCGCTAGCAGAGCTCTGCACCAACTAATCAAATAGTTTTAATCCACGGAAACTTGATGTGTAATTGCTGTCCAAAATATATTAGATAATTAGATAAGTGAGTATAAAATATTTAGTTTATAAGCATATAATAATATAAGACAATTGAAAACTTGTAATCATAATAAAAGACTAGCATATATACTAGATAAATATTAAATCATGTATAAGAAACTGAAATTATCTTTCAGCATGCATGATTAAACATATATTAAAATTATATTTATACTAAAAGCATAAAGCTAAGATTAATTATTTATTTTAAAGTTTTAATGGTCATTACTTTGTGAAAAAAGACTAATTTTAATAAACTCATGATTGTTTTTAAGCGAGGTCTAATATACTAAAAAGCATATTCACTCGAATATCTCTGCGATGACCGCTCTAAGTTCTGGGCTAGGAGGAAAATAAAGAGGAAAAACAAGAGTTTTAAAATTGAAGGGAATTAGCTGGAAAAAAAGTCAACTAATAAAGAGTGCAAGAAAAGTCGCAAAATTCTGTAGAATTTCTATCCGAAATTGTCTAGAAAAATCAACTGGAAGCATTCTCCAGCCCTCTTTTACGGAGTATTTGGAACAAGACTAACAAAGAATTAATTCTATTAATTACTAGAATTAATTATTATTATTACCAGCTTTGATTGTCTGTCATGAAATAGAATTAAATCTTACAATTTTAGCTTTAAATATTATATTTTTTAATTGAAAGAATTATTTAGGTTTGATACAAACCTAAATGTTTATCTCCGAATTTTAAGAACAAACCACACAATGACACAAGTAATATCTTCGACAACCATCACCGGACTTGTGGTCCAAATGAATTCCATGTGAATATTCATCGCTTGATCTAATTCTGTAGCATCTACCAGTCTCACGGCCAAATCAATAACTTCCAAATGTTAGCTATTCCCACCAAACTGTCAACCATGCGTAGCTGTTTATCTCTGGATTTTAAGAACAAACCACACAATCCTTTACTCATCACTGCGTTTTCTCCGGCATCTTTTAATGATCAGATGGCCCGGTTAAAATGGTTAACGGTTAAGAGTAAAAATAAAATTTCGTCACCTGAGGAGGCAATGTGTGGAGAATATGTAGAAGAAACGAGAGATTTGATTCGAGATGTTGCTAAAGACCGGAAGCTCACAAAGATTACACAGGTTTGGTCATTCTTTTCTGAACGTGTTTGGTTCAAAGTGAATTAGCCACTCAATGGTTATAGGCAAAAGAGTCAATTGAGTTCTAATAAAAGAGTGGCAGGGAAATCAAAAATAAAAGAGGATTACAAGAATTTCTTGGAGCTCTTCATCACGTCGAGGCAGCTTTGGCTACGGCAATGGTTTGAATGCCATCATCAACTGCCCACTTTTACGAGCTTAAATATGTTCAGTCTTGATTTCCACACATTAATCGGCCATTTAATTATCTCATCACGCATTCTCGTGTGTACTTTAATAATCTCTCTTCATTTGCCCGACTACTTTGCTTCACAAAATCAATGCATGTGCTCGAAGGCTCATTTCATGCTTTGAGTGAAAACATTTGAATCTTACAATACACTTTCACACAACCAAGTCTCGACAGAAAACTAATCATTTACAGGCCATCACAACGTCACACTTCAGAAGGTTTCAGATGCATTAGATCCCCTGCATCAATCAGTTTATCCATAGCTAAATGAATGACAAACCAGGAAATGAACTGATTCCAATAATCTGAAGCACTACCAGTGAGCAAGCAGGAAAAAAGTGAGCGCGAGATGTACAAATCTGAAAGGTAAAAATGCCACAACCAAATGCGAGAAAAAGAATCTGTTGATTTGCAATGGCAATTTAAGGGGCGTTAAAGCTATAGATTTTTAACGCAGACCACAATCATCCAAGTAGAGTGTTCTAAGAGAAAAAGAAGACACAACGAAGGGTCTTAAAACATTTGTTCAGCAAATAGATACATGCCTATGGTCCACCATTCCCTGTACTTCTACTGAGAGTCATTCTGGCATGTTCCTCCCTTCTTCAACTAACCCAATCTTAAAGAATTGCTCTCCACAATCCCGGCTAATTCTGCAAAATTAATTCTCATTAGCAGTAAATGGAGAAAATAAGAAACATTAATAACAAGCCCTGGGAAAACATCAACATGCCAAAAGGCAATCCAATCAAATGATGAGTGCTTTACATGCTCTGTGTATGTATTTATCAAAGGTATGCAGGCGTGCCTGTATGAATGTGCAGGTGTGCAAGTTCGAATAACACCCACACACAGATTATAAAAGCTCAGTTTTGCTTACCACTGCCTTAGGTTCATCAGCTGCAGATTGCTCACCTGCCAAATTAAATAGCACCTTCATTAGTCAATGGCCATTTACAATCGAAGTTCTTTACTTCATAGTCCAGTTATTAAACTCATATTACTTCCATTATCAAGTTACAACTTCGAATATCACCTCCTTCCTCTGGCAGATCTGAGGTCCATAAAGTGAGATTGTCCCTAAGTAGCTGCATGATAAGGGTACTGTCCTTGTAGGAGTCCTCATTGAGGCTATCAAGTTCTGCTATAGCATCATCAAATGCTTGTTTAGCCAGGCGGCAGGCCCTGCATGATACAGATGTAGTTTAAAAATAAGATGCATTATTCAGAGCTTGCAGCAAAAGCACTATCTGAAGTCCTCAAGTTCAACAAAATGGGTGTGTGCATGATGTATTTACAACAACAAAAAATATTGAATGTGTTTCAGCATGTTAAGCGAGAAAGAGATGCATGTTAACCTTTCGGGGGAGTTCAAAATCTCATAGTAGAAAACGGAGAAGTTTAGAGCCAGGCCAAGTCTAATTGGATGAGTTGGAAGCAAATCTGAGATCGCAGTAGAGGTTGCTGCCTGCAGCACAAAAGAATGACATTAGTACTTTGATTAAATTATATCAGCTTCATAATTAAAAAGTTAAAGTGACAAAGAAGAGAGAATAAAAGAAACTCTGGGAGAAAAAGATGGTAACAAATACTACCTCATAAGCCTTGAGGGACTGATCCGCAGCTTCTTTACGTTCATCAGCACCTTTAAACTCAGCCAAATAACGATAATAGTCTCCCTTCCTGCCTCAAAAGAAAACACAAAAGGAAAAAAAAAGAAAAGATCCAACATAAGCAATAGAATCAATTAAAGGAAGTTTGAGCATTGCAAGCTACTATACAAACACAGATATGATAGTTAATAGAAAAGAAGGTTATATAACCTGTGGAATGAATAAAATGAATTCAACACATATAAATTCATAAACAAGAGAATTCTTGTCGTTTACCTATTCTTGCTCTATATATAAGAATTTGGTTGCATGGATCCATAAGAAATAAACCTAATCTGTAGAGCCTTTTGTCTATCATTCAGGAGTTTATAAGGCATCAACAACCTTATTTTGTTAGCCATCCTGAGATTATTTGCCCCACCTTTCAAAATAACTCAACAGTAAGGATAGTGCAATAAATCTTACATCTTATAGTAAAAGACAGTAGATTCCCCAGTTGAAGAGGATGGGATGAGATGCTGATCAATGACTGATAATATATCATTGCAGATCTTTGCAAGCTCATCTTCAACACTCTGCATGTACTCCTTTATCCTTTTCACATTCTGTTCATTCCCCTTGGCCTCCTCCTTCTGTTCAATGGAAGAAAGTATTCTCCACGATGCCCTTCTAGCGCCAATGACGTTCTTGTAACCCACGGACACCAGATTCCTCTCCTCCACCGTCAATTCCACATCCAACTTTGCAACTTTCTTCATTGCTTCTACCATCTCTGCAGCAATTGGTTTTTAATGTCATGTTTTCATATTCAATATAATTTACCTACATTTTGTTTTTAAGAAAAAAGAAAAGGAAAGGAACAACAGCAATTCAACTGAATAAACTAGGCCAAATGGAAGTGAAATAAAACTAATAGAATCAAAATTAGAACCTTCTGTATCAAATATTAAGAATGGGAAAAGAACACAGTTGTCTCATTTTAATTGCTATGTGAACCACAACAATCATCCATAAAAAAATCTTCAATTATTACACTCCTCTCTCAATTTAGCACAACAGAAGAGTGCGTACTCATTCATCAATGGGTTGCTTAGAAAAGCTTAGCGTTATTCAAATCCTCGAATATCAAAAAAAAAAAATGTTATTTCCCTCTCTCTTTTTTTTAACCCATACACAACCTACATACCGAAAAGAGTGAGCGGTCAAGGGAACACAGTACTACCAAATCGAAATGCCAAAAAACAATTAACAGATTTAATTCTATTAAAAGTCCAGAAAATCCTTTATGGTCATTCTTATTTCTAAGCAACTATAATAATGTAGTAATTAGGGTTCTAACAAGCAAGCGTATCAGTCAATACAGCCACTAAATCAGCGTATTAAAACACAAATCCACCCTTGTAAGCATCCACTAAATCATAGGGGAAAATGAGAACATAGAGCAGCAGCAGGAATTAAGCGTGATAAATTAACAAGATAAAAGGAAAATGAAAGCCAGAAAGAAATAAAGAGTCGCAGCTTGTGGATCTCGATTGAACAAAGCACATACCATCATATCTCTCAGCTTGCTCTGCAAGTCTCGCCAAGTATACCTGTTGTTCTCTCTCCCTCTCCATGCTTTCTATCTCTCTCGTTCTCGCTCTCCTGTCTGATTTGTTTTTGCTATTGCGGTTTTTGGTTGCCTGGGTAACTGTTATGATGAGATTTGTTGGTATATACTTTTCTAATGGGCCGTTGGTTTCGACTTTTAA
>Ga0325410_1000963_pt1 | contig 31114 bp, 9 predicted proteins | sample PopdelMetagenome_16_FD_206182 | JGI IMG/M metagenome (GOLD analysis project Ga0325410, IMG submission 206182) | Populus deltoides microbial communities from Bellville, Georgia, United States - Xylem-PdIQD-R3 | ecosystem: Host-associated > Plants > Phyllosphere > Stem > Wood/Secondary xylem...
TTAAAATTTTTTAAAACATGATTTGTACCGCTTTTCTAAACGATTTCTTAATCAATTTTAAAATTTAAAACAACTAATAAATAATGATGTAGTCATTCGATGTAGCTATCAATACAGCTAGATAAGACAACACGTGATTTGTGATGGGTAATGATGTGTCATCTCTTACAAGAATTTTCAGCCATATTTAAATATCAAAATTTAGATTTTTTATTTATTTTCATCTCAAAACATTAAAAAAAATCATAAAAATCTTCATAAATCCAAAATACACTATAATGACTTGAAAAGCAAGTTTGAATAAAAAAACAAAATCATGTCTTGATAATTTTATGTGACTGAATATAAAAATAAATAAATAATTAATTTGAAAAAAATATATAAAAAATCTATAATAAAAAAATAGATATTGTATCCTTATTGAGTATTTATTAGAAATATATTTTAAAAAAATATTAGGTTTATATATAATTATTCATAAAGTAATTATTAATATTATCATAAAAACTTTAATTTTACTTTAAAAGTATTACAACTTAAACTGATTTTTAAATATCTTTGTAATTATTTTATTTAAAGAAAAATTTATTTTAACATAAAAATTAATTAAATAAGAAAGGAAAAAAAAAAAGGTGATGGGCGAAGAAAATCAAGCTTAGGCATTTTATGGCTTGAGAGGGCAGTCTAAAAATCCAAGTGCACAACATGGTATATACGCTTGGTAGATATTTTGTCATCTCTTATAAAATTTTTCAGCCATCTCCTGTAGATAAAAAAATTAAATTCTAGATTTCTTGGTCATATAACTCAAATTTAACATGTTTTCACCTCAAAATATAAAAAAAAATCATTGAAAGCTTCAAAAATCCGTTTTCAACCCTAAAATATGTTCTAATTAATCTAAAATTTAAAATCAAATCAAAATAAGTTTTCTAGATTCTGAGATAATTTAAGACCTATACCATCTCTATTGAATCTTCAAGACAAACCTAATGACATTAAAATTAATACCTTTTGCTACTGAAATGTCATAATCAATTTTCAAAACTTATTTTTATTTAATTTTATGATGATTAAAATAAATATTTATAAGAATTATAATGATTTAAATCGCAAAGAAAAAAATTATCTTTAGTTAAAACTTTATTTTCTTATTTATGTATGTCTTTAATATTTTTTCAAAAACATGAAAACATGTATTTCTTATTAACAACATGTTTTTGTTTTTTTTTTAAAACAATATCATGACTTGAAAAGCAAGTTTGAATAAAAAATAAAATAAAATCATGTCTTGATAGTTTTTATGTGACTATATACGAAAATAAATCAATAATTAATTTGAGAAACAATTATATAAAATATTTACAGTAAAAAATAAAAAAATAGATATTTTATCCTTATTGAATATTTATTAAAAATATATTTTTAAAAAATCATATTAGGTTTATATATAGTTTTTTTATAAAGTAATTGTTAATACTATTGTAAAAAGTTTAATTCTTATTTGAAAAGTATGACATCATTAAGTGTTTTTTTTAAATATAATTGTTTTATTTAAAGAGAAGTTTTTTTAAAATTACAAAATAATTAAAAAAAATAAAAGAAAACTCAATGGGCCAAGAAAATCAAGCTTAGGCACTCTATGGCTTGAAAAGACAATATAGGATGCTTGGCCTTTAAAAATAAAAAAACCCAAATGCTTATAGTCTTGAAAGGTTAGGCTTGTGCAACTTATTAAAATAATAATAAAAAAAAAACATAGTGGACAACTCATCATCCATGCTTGCGGATGACGTGCCATCTCTTATAAGAATTTTCAACCCTTTTTATAGTTGAAAAATCAAATTTTAGATTTGTTGGCCTATAATCTAAATTTAACATGTTTTCACTCAAAATATATATATATATAAAAACATTGAAATCTTTAAAAATTTATTTTTAATCCCAAAACACACTCTAATTAATATAAAATTTAATTAAAAATTTTTTTTTATATTCTAATCTAATTTTTCTAACATAATTTAATATCCGAACCACTTTTATATAAACTAAAAATTTAGTTTTAGATTCTTAATTTTAATTTTAGTGGAACTATAATTTTCAATGATTTGAAAAAATAAAAAATTTTAATAAGAAGATTTAAATATTTTTAAAAAAATTATTTAAATTTCGAATATATTATTTTTCTTTTAATTCAATAAATATATGAATGTTTGTTTTTTTAATTAAAATGATGTGGAGGGACCCAGGTGGTCCTTACACACAACTAGAGGTTTTGGGTAGGAACCCGTGAAACAAAACTTAGCCCAGGTCCATACCATCATTTATCGGGCCGACAACGGGAGAGGAATTAATAACCAGGTCCGAAAGCGTGCGAACAGCTTTTGTCGATGCTTCAGAGTTGAGAAAGATTGGGTGTTCTGTTTTTCTAGGTTTCTGTCTCAGTCCCAGTTGAGAGTCCCTGAGAGTTGAGAAAGATATCCTTTTTCGACAGACTAGTTTCTTTAATTCGAGGGCCATGGATGGATGCCGGTAGCTGATATATTATTGGGATTTCACCTCTCCTCTGCTTGCTTACCGCGGTAGAAACCCATGGTAGGTTAGTCTTGACTTTATTTATTTTTTATTTGCTGTCAATGTCTGTTCCCATGATCTGGTTTTACATCATTTCTCTAATGTGACCTATAGTGCTAGGGAATTTAGACTAAGTAGGTTCTAAAAAATGGATTGCAATGTGCCACTACTTGGCATCAAGTGGGGAGGTTTGAAACAAGGTAAAGGAATCAGTAGCTATGTTTTTATTGTATGAACTAGTTTTATGCTTGGCATTTTTTTTTCTTGTATGATCTTTTCTTTTTGCGCGCAAACAGCCAAAAATGTTTGAAGAAATGGGTTTGTTCTGAAACTCTTCCATCCATTTTTACATGAATGTTTTCGAACAAAACAAGTATTTTCCATAATTGCCAAAATTGAATTCGACTATCTTTTTTTTAATGTCCAAGACAATTTAGGGACGTGAATATTCAGCTCCAATTCCCATCCCTTTCTCTGCAAAGTTTCTTTTGTTCCTTTCAAGAAAACCATTATTCTTTGAGACTAATCAAAGCATGCCAATTTTTTTTTTCTTGTACCCTCTTTTATCATGTGGGAACATTACTGTTGCAATTTGCTTATTATTGGTGGAATGTGCTGGTGAAATTGGTTGACTGTGTTACTAATCTAAGCTCCCTTGAGCAAAGTTTATTTGAATCAGACACACGAACTTGGGAGAAAAATTGAGAAACAGAGAATGGATAAATTTTTTTTGAACATTTCTGGAGTTTCATCTCCATCATTATATTGTTGGCTTTTAATGCTGACAATATTTTCTTTAGTGATACCAATTCTTTCCCTTTGATACATGGGCCAAGTGTCTGGTTGAGAATGTTTTCCTTTTAACTCACTGGCATGACATGATGATTGTAGGTGATTTTTTTTTTCACTACAGAAAATAAGTTATTCTCATTGAAATATGGCATTGGTTCTCCAAAAGAAAAGAACCTCTCTTTTTTTAGCCTGAGGGAATTAAGATGCTTGTGTACTCATTTATGGTCGAAAATTCATTTTCAGTTTCATTTTCTCTCATTTGTTTTTACATTAGATATTATTTACATTTGTATGTACACACACACACACTCACACACACACACTCACACACACACACACACACACACACTCACACACACACACACACACACACTCACACTCACATATATGTATGTATGTATTGATACCGAGCAAATCAACCACCCCATATGTAGCACAATGAATGAATTTACTTCCCCTTATTTCAAATAAACACGAGGAAAAAATTGTAATTGACTTCTGATGTTCTATTGTATTAACGTGTTCCTTTCCATTCAATTTTTATTAAATTCCTGATATAGTTATTTGTTTGGAAGTTAGTTATTCCTTTAATGCATTCATCTGTTTTAATTTCATGAGTTACCTTCTTTTTTATTTCCTTATTCTTGTCTTTCTATTGTCGTATCCATATTTTGTTGGAGGTTTTATGTGCTAGCTGCATTTGAAGAATACAAGTTTGAAACTGGTTATTTTGCGTGTTAGCACGAGGGGAAGCCTATCGAGCAACTAAAGTTGTTTCTCCACATTTTGGTGGATTCATGGCAGACCTTGCTTTAACTGTGCCTGATGCTCCTCTTGCATTGTCAGAACATGCTTTGGCCATTGGACAAGAGTTTCCTAATGTTGAAACTTGCAGAAGAACATTGAAAGATATTGCTATAGCGCTGCATTTTGATCTTCGGATAGTGAAATCAGATCGAAGCCGGTTTATAGCCAAGTGCTCTAAAGAAGGCTGCCCATGGCGTGTCCATGTTGCAAAATGTCCTGGAGTTCCAACCTTTTCAATTAGAACCTTACATGGAGAGCATACTTGTGAAGGAGTTCAAAACCTTCACCATCAGCAAGCATCAGTAGGTTGGGTCGCTAGGTCTGTAGAAGCACGCATTCGAGACAATCCACAATACAAACCGAAGGAAATACTGGAAGATATCCGTGACCAGCATGGGGTTGCTGTTTCTTATATGCAAGCCTGGCGTGGGAAGGAGCGCAGCATGGCTGCCCTTCATGGAACTTTTGAAGAAGGGTTTCGCCTTCTTCCTGCATATTGTGAGCAGATAAGAAAAACCAACCCAGGAAGCATTGCATCTGTTTTTGCTACCGGACAAGAAAATTGTTTTCAAAGACTTTTTATCTCCTACCGTGCATCTATTTATGGCTTTGTAAATGCTTGTAGGCCACTTCTGGAACTTGACAGAGCACATCTTAAAGGAAAATACTTGGGTGCAATACTTTGTGCTGCAGCTGTTGATGCTGATGATGCATTATTTCCTTTGGCCATTGCTACTGTTGATGTGGAAACTGATGAAAATTGGATGTGGTTTATGTCAGAGTTGCGGAAGCTTCTTGGAGTAAATACTGACAACATGCCTAGACTTACCATACTGTCTGAAAGGCATAAGGGCATTGTAGAGGCAGTTGAAACACACTTTCCCAGTGCATTCCATGGATTTTGTCTGCGATATGTTAGTGAAAGCTTCCGTGACACATTTAAGAACACAAAGTTAGTGAATATTTTCTGGAATGCAGTTTATGCCCTCACAGCAGTTGAATTTGAAAGCAAGATCACTGAGATGGTGGAGATCTCACAAGATGTTATACCTTGGTTTCAACACTTCTCTCCCCAGCTTTGGGCTGTTGCATATTTTGAAGGTATGCGATATGGCCATTTTATGCTGGGGGTTACAGAATTATTGTATAATTGGGCTCTTGAATGCCATGAGCTCCCAATTGTTCAAATGATGGAGCATATTCGGCATCAGTTGACATCTTGGTTTAGCAATCGTCGTGACATTGGCATGAGCTGGACCTCAATTCTTGTCCCATCTGCTGAGAAACGGATTTTAGAGGCTATTGCAGATGCACATTGCTATCAAGTGCTTCGTGCAAATGAGGTGGAGTTTGAGATTGTGTCGACTGAGCGAACAAATATTGTGGATATTAGGAGTCGTGTCTGCTCATGTCGTCGTTGGCAGCTCTATGGTTTACCTTGTGCACATGCTGCTGCAGCACTTATTTCCTGTGGGCAAAATGCTCATTTATTTGCCGAACCTTGCTTCACTGTTGCAAGTTACCGGGAGACATACTCAGAGATGATCAACCCTATTCCTGATAAGAGCCTGTGGAGGGAACTGGGTGAGGGAACAGAAGGTGGAGGTGCCAAGGTTGACATTACAATACGCCCACCAAAAACTCGCCGACCACCTGGCAGGCCAAAAAAGAAGGTTCTTCGTTTAGAAAACTTTAAACGCCCAAAGAGGGTGGTTCAATGTGGTCGCTGTCATTTGTTAGGACATTCTCAAAAGAAATGCACAAAGCCAATTTAACTAGGATGTAGCTTCTTACTGTACCTTTCAGTTAATCTAAAAATGGCAACTTAACTAGGTGTGTTTGTAAACATGATGTATGTTTTCATTTAATAGCACAATGGCCTAATCCTTTTTGTAATTCACCTTTGTCTTGTGAATATGGAATTACCATTTTGTCATATTCAAGCTTTGTTGCTGAGACAAATTTAGTAATAACAAGCACTTGATCGGTTCTGAATGTCCTGGGTCTTATCATTTGAAACTCTACAGCAAAATTTCTGAGCATTACGTTTTGTGTGAAGTGCAAACAACAGGTTTGTCGCAAATTGCAATTCATTCCTTTGATGATATATTTTGTTGCTTATGTTTATTGTTTGTTTTATGACAACATGGATGCTGCTAGCACATGGACTATCATAGGATAGAAGATGTCCCGAATAGGAACTGATATCAACATGAACTCATATATTTTAACTAAGTTTTGTTACTAGAAAGAATAAAACCTTTTTATACTCTCACATCAAATTTTCAACCCAAATCCAGTTGTAATGATGATGAATCTTGAATATTGTTGTCGATGCAGCAAATATCACATTAAAAATTTATAATCAAACCAAACACAAATTATTTAATTGGATGGGAATTTTTATATGAATAAACATGAAGTTTTCCTAAAAACAAATATTTATGTGTCGATTAAATATAAATAATATCTATTTATTTTTAAATAAAAAAATACAGTTAAAATTGATCAACCAAGAAACCAGAAGTCTCAGTGAACTAAAAAAGATAGAAGTTATGAGTCTTATTCTAAATAGAAGTTTTTAGTAAATTATGCTAGAAAATATAACAAATTAGTTAGAAAATATATGATTTCTAGAAAGAAGATGTGTTGATAGAAATACAGATTATATCAAAATTCAAGCTCTTAAATTTGTTATAAACAATTTGTATATAGGTAGGAATTGTTGTTCATGTAAGATTATATAAAAAAGACCATCCAATTACTAAAACCAATAGTCAACCCTATATACACAATTTATTTACTTATTTCCATGTAATTTGTCAATTATTTATCTTTTATCACAATTTATTGCTTTTCTTTTCTTTGATTTTGCATATAGATTTTGCTTTATTTTTTTCTTGCGTCTTTAGTCTTTTATCTAGATTAGTTTTCTTACATTACTCTTTCTTCTTAACTTGTTAAAATCAAATTAAGAACTCCACATTTTATTTGATTTGTGAGGCTACTATCAACCTTTGTTTAAGAGTAGGTAGCAAATTATAGGTTCTCCTTGTTGAAAAGAAAAAATCAAGAACAAATAACATAATTGATTGAGAATTTAACGAGAATTTAACAAATTAATACGTGATCGATAATCAGATTATTTATCAATTCAACAAATTGACACTTAAAATGGGATAAACTTATTATTTTAACACATAATAATCATGAAAAAGAATTATGGTAAAAACATCATCATTATGACCAAAGAAAAATCAATACATGTTAACTACAAATGTCAATCTCATGGTCATGAATAATTTGATTGCCTCTCAACAATACAGGGACTAATTAGAAAGCCTCAATTAGACATGTCACAAGATAGTTCGTTATCATCTAAATCCCTTAAAAAACAGCACATGAATAAAGTCATAGCGCTCACATGCAATGTATAACTCAACCAATATTCCCAACAACATTGCCTTCATTGGTTCTAGAGGGTATGCTAGTGTTTCTACACCTTCAACACAACATCATGCATATCATTTTTAAAGACTGAAGGTGTAGTCATATGGTCACAACCAATATTGCCAAACCCAATAAGCCACATGTGGCTCCTCTTGAAGGACAATCCTTTTATAAACAAACAAACTTATCTAATATTGATTTAATAGACATCCATTTAGAGATGAAGAACATAACAAACATGACTTACCATAATAACACATTATGTTAGTTAATAAAATCACGTAGACCATTTAGATTAAGTTAAGGCAGAATCGATCTTCTATTATTTTTTCTCAGATACCTAAAAGGCAAGTACGAAGGTATGATCTAATAGTATTTACTCCATTAGAAATGTATGAAAGTTCCTAACCACATTTTGGGTATCACATGCCTACATATAAAACACAACAACAACCTTAGCAACATTGGAGCATAAGGTGTCATCTACTTTATATGTATATAGGTAACCTTAAGCTATTTATATGGCTTAACCACCTTACCTCTAAATAGTCCAACCTATACTTGGAAAATGCAATACTTCACATATTGCCTTTAAGTAAGGCAATGCTAATTCTCCTGCACCTTAAAGATATATTATTGACCAACAACCATAGGGGATGAATTGATAAGATGGAACTTACCCAACACTTACAAAAGATGGGGTTAGATGTTGAATATACAAAACAACTTGTATGCAATCATCTATACCATAAAAGGGTTGATTAACTCTATTTAATGCCTAGAGGAATTAAAATTCTTAATTTCAAATAATTCTTTACAGAGAATGGTGAGTCAATGAGAGAAAATAACACCAAATTGACTAATCAATATGGCATTCAATATGGTGATAATGTTGTTAATCCTTAATGAAACTAAGGCTATTTAGTTTTTCATCAACCAAAATTGTGTTCCACTAGTTCTCCACATTACCACCTAACTTTATTAATAGTTAGGAGGAAATGGAGGCTTATTTTCAACAATATTTATATAGAATATAACTAGAGGTAATAGTAGCTGTCTAGCCTAGAATTTTTCAATACTAGAAGAGTCCATATAAAGTTACGTACTTTATTTTAGGAATGTGAAAACCAAGTGCATTATAATTATAATAGAGTAAGAGTGCATCAAATTAATTCTAGAAAAGATGCAATGGAATACAATAAAGAGGTTCGTGGAAACCAAAAATACTAATATTTATACCCTTGCAAATGATGTTGCTTGATATGACAAAATGCTAGGTGAAAGAGAAAAAAAGGCATTAAAGGAAACTCATCCAATTTATCATCACTCCTTTTTGACCCCATAAAAAAATCAAGAAAAGAAAAAAAAAAGAAAAAGGTTTGATATGAGAAATGTTCCTCTAACACCATTTAAGATGGATGATGGAAAAGATGAAATTCAGACCTTTTGATTGAAGTTAAGTTAGGAACTAAAAATAAGCTTAAACCGACTTATATAAATGAAAATATACTAAAAGATTATCGTGTGAATTTGGTATCATCACTCTTATAAGAATTATTTTGCTTGGAACTATGATGAAATTGCCTTGGTTAGGTAAAAGCTTGGTCAAGAATTCATTACCAATCATGCCAGGATTTAAACTATACAGTTAACCTCGAAGAAGAATGACTTCTAACATGATTGAGCATATTTTAGAATCTAGATTCATTAGGCCAATAAGTTATGCTAAATAGATTTTGAATATCATACTAGTATTAAAAAAGAATGGCAAGTTAAGAATTTGAATAGATTTTAGAAATTTCAATCTTGCAACTCTAAAGGATGATATCAAATGTCAAAGGCTGATATATTGGCCGATTCAATAGTTGGAATAAAATCCTCGACTTCATGGATGGATATCCAGGCTATAACCATTTCTTCATTACAAAGAATAATGTATCAAAGACTATTTTTAAATGTTCTGGCTTACTAGGAATGAATGAGTGTTTAGTAATGTCATTTGGCTTAAAGAATATTGATACTACTTATCAAAGGACCATGAATTTGATCTTCTACAATATGATAAAACTATATCATGAAGATCTACATCAATGATATTATGGTTAAATTAAAATCTAAAACCAATCATATGGGTTAGTTATGTTTTGAGTGCCTTGGAGTATAATTTTTAAGATCATCCACTATAATATGTCTTAATACGAAGGTAGGAAACTTTTTGGGATTTCTCATATATCAACTTGGAATAGAGTTGGAAAAAAACTATATAAAGGCGGTAATGGAAGAACAATCAATATAAAATAAGAAAATGTTATATCATCTTATTAGAAAAATCAATTTTCTTTAGAGGTTCATATCAAACATTATAGGAAAGATCATGTCAGTCACGAGACTCTTAAAAAGGAATGATGAAGATAAATTTTTATGGGCTAAAGAGCACCAAACTGCTATTAAAAAAATAAACATTTATTTAGTAAAACCACCAGTATTATCCCTACCAAGCCTTTAAGGCCACACCTATCTACTATACAAGGATCAATTGGTAACTTGTACTATAAGGGAATAAAGATGAATATGAATAGGTTATTTATTATTGCAATCATTTTGTCATAATTGTTGAATAACGTAATACTTCAATATAAAAGCTTTATTTGTCCTTATACTTTAATATAAAAGCTAGTATATATTATTGGTATATATTGTTAGTTAATGTGAATAAAATTTTCACATAAACTTAATAAAGTATATACTAGCTAACATTTAGTAAATGGTTATACTGGTAAGTGGGTTTTAGCATTTTCTGAGTTTAATTTTTATTACATACCATAAAAAAGCAGTCAAAGGTCAAGCTTTAACTGATTTCTTGGTGAATCACTTCTATCTCGAGATCGATCATGAATTGAAACATGATATGAATATTATTGTTACATAATTTGTGCTATAGTATTTTGACTTTATAGAATGAAAAGAAAAGCAATAAAATTGGTGTAGGATAGGTAATAGTGTCTTTAATAAGTCATAAGATGACTTTATCATTTTGGCTTAATTTTTTCTATAACAATAATTAAGCTGAATATAAGGCTTTGATCATAGGTTTCTAAATATTTCTAGAGTTACAAAAACAATTAGTTATAGTAATAGAGGATTCATTACTTGTTATAAACCAGCTTATTAGTAAATATAAACATGAACATCTTACGATAAAGATAAAAAAAAAAAACCTTATTAAAAGGTTTTCTTATTTACTCTTTATTTTTTTTAGTGAGAGAAAACAATCAAGAAGCCAATAACTTGACTCAACAAGGATTAAGATACAAAATGACATCTGATCATTGTGGCATTATTCTTGTTAGGATTATTGATTGATCAACTATTGTTGATATGCAATAAGGATATAATGATGATAAAAAAGGTACAGGCATGATTGTTAAAAATTAGAAAAACAATGAAAAGGTTGTGGTTGAATATTTTTGCTAAGAACATGTAGAGAGTCTTAGTAAAACAAGTAAGGTTTTAATTTTCTTAATCCATATAAGGACTAAAGATTAGAAATTAAGACCTATTTGATCCATCAAAAAAAGTTTTAAAGTCTTTCAAATGAAAAGTAACCACTTATACCATTCTGATATATGTTTTTGTTTTTATTTTATTATAAAAGACATAAAATTTGAGTTTTGCTTTAAATTATTAGACATAAATTTTTTATATTGTGTTTTGCTTAAAAAAGCTTTATAATGAAATGGTTACTTATGAACCATGACTTTTATTAGCCAAGTAGTACTAAAGATTACCTTAGTTATGCAAAATAATGTTAAACATGTTAATAGTTTAGTTTAATCTAGTATGTGTTGGGAAATGGATATGATTAGTAAAATATACTCACTTTTTTTTAATTAACGTAAGTGTCCGGGCCAGCTTACGCATATCTCGACTAATCTCACAAGTCCTGAAGTTAATAATCATGTAAGTCTCTAGTGGCCATCATATTAGCAACCACAAGGCTCGAACCTAAGACTACAGGGGGGAACGAACCCTTTGGTCCCAAGCTCTTACCACTATGTCACCTACTAGATGGTTCAAATATACTCACTTTTATCAAGGAGTCATTTCATCAAGTAGGTTAAAGCCATTTCTTATTGATTGATCAATTAATAAACTATGATCAAGTTCATTAAGGAATAAATCGTCTTCAAATTTGGGTTTCAGAAAACAATTATGACTAATCAAGAGACAATCTTCACTAGAAATGATGTGAAGGGATTCATATAGGAGTATAGATTTAAACTAATTTATTCTACTCCTTATTATACCTACGCTAATGGGCAAGTTGAATCGACCAATACAACTTTGATTCTTAACATATAAAATTTGGTTAAAAATAGAGCTAAGGCTTGACATGATGCATTATCGTATATTTTATCGGTATATAGGACTTTATAAAAAAAACATTTCTCAAAGACTCAACCATTTACTCTAACTTATAGAAATGATGTTATGCTACCCATGAAACTTGTAGCTTAGTCACTCACAAAAAGCTATACAATATGATATGAACATGACAAATTATTAGGCTATTATGATAACAGAGTTAAAAGATTTGAATGGATAACACTTACTACATTTGATCATTTGCTAATACACAAGAATAAGGTTGAGAGAACATACAATAAATATGCCTGAATATAATATTTTAGTGAATGATCTGGCATGGAAGACCATGCTACTAATTAGCCATAAAGATATAAAATTTAGCAAATGATCCCCAGATTGAAAGACCCATATGTCAGAATTCTTAAAATAAATGAATATCATCTAACTAATCAAGATAAAGAGGAATATTATCAATCAATCAATGTTTGATATCTAAAGAATTACCCTTATATAGACTTCTAATAGAAATCTAGATTTCTATGGAAAATAAGGGATTGACTTGGAGATCACAAGTATGAAGTTTCTTTATATTTATATTGTTTATACTTTAGGTTTGATCATTAGCCTATTTTTGTTTTATAATTTTTATTATTGATCCTTAGTAACAATAAAAATTTGGATTGTTTGCTATATATAAATAGCTAGCAAGCTAGATAATTAATGAATAGTTTTTTTAGATTTATGAAAAACCATGCAAGAAAAAAAGAAGAGAAATTTTATTCAATAATTAACATGTATGTAACGAATAAAGATGGATTTCGTACATGTTAAGCAAAAACAGCCCAATATAAAATTGGAAATTTAGTTGCATGAATGAAATTATCAAAAGTAAAAAGAGAACAAAAATTGCTTATTACAATAGTAAAAGAGCCTAGAAAATATTTCATTCTAAAGTTAATCCTAAGTTTCTTTACATGATTTATGGATTCTATCTCCATTTGGTTTTTAGAGGTTCTGGTTTCAATAATACAAGACAAGTTTCTATCATTGTAGATTTACTATAATCTAAAGTTAGTAAGATCGAGAAAACTTTAAAATTTTACTTAATGAAATAAATCTTGTTATTGGTAACTATCACAAAAAGAATGAGCAGATCTTCTAGAATGTTCAAATTTCTATGAATTTCTTCGTATCAATTTTAAAGAAAAGTTGACAAAATATCAAGTCCTTGCATGTGAACATGAAACATAAAAATAAAAACCAAAAATTTTGTATTTAACTTGGTGTGAATTCTTGATAGTTGAATAACATCAAAGATCCTTTAGCTTTTCCATTCCTCATTAAAGTGTTACTATATTTTATAGCTTGCAATTGCAATGCTATGCTATGAGGGAATAGACTTCTAACATTAAGGTTTATGTGAACATCTTGTAAAGGGAATCTTTTTCTCTTTTAAAATTTTTTATGGTGCTTATAAAGTAATCAGTGGCATTTTATTAATTACTCACTAAGCACCATAACATTTTCTTTTACCCTGTCTCTCTTTTAAATTCCAAGGCAAACAAATTATCTCATTTTTCTTGAGATTTATTCTTGATATGAAAGAATGCATTCCTTAGTCATATTTACTGGTGCATTACTGATAATAAAATAGTTTATATAAGGATATAGTTAGTGTAATTTTGATAATGGGTAACAAGTGTAGGTCTTTTTTATGGGATTAAAAAGATAAGGGAAGCTTAGGGTTCTTGGTTTGTTTATTTTTCAAAAACTTTATCATTTCTACTAGAGAAAAATTGGAGATTTTATATAAGATATAACTAATTAAGTATTAATTAGAGAATTGATGAATATAACATTGTAGTTTTGTAAATTCTAGATGTCATGCTTAACAATGTTCATTTACCATGTTATTCAATGACCTTGACCTTTAGGATAAGAATGATCATGACCTTTTTTATATTGACCCGTAATGACTTTTTATTTGGTCTTTATTCTCAGGATCTATTTTAGGAGATGAAATATCCATTGATGGAGAAGAGGATATTTGAGAGACTAAGACATCCAAAATTTGATATAAAAACAAGTTTTTTTTTTGTTAATATTTAAAATACAAAATTTGAGTGATGATATTTTAAGTAACCATAAGGACTTACATATTGGTTTATACATGAGTCACTATAATTAGTTAATTTGACACCATAAAGACTTACATATTAGAGCATGTTAAACTAACATTTTGTCCATTGAGGGGAGTTTGGGAAGCTTAAATTTGTAACTATTTGATTTAACATAAATCTAAGAGATACCTTTGGTGACACATGAAATGTGATTGATGGATAATTGATATCGATTAGTAATGCTTAGTCAGAGCCATTTTGGCAAGTACTTCCATCTCCTGAGATGCATGTGAGCGAGTATAAACCAAAGCCTACTCTACAAAGAAATTTAATATAATCTTCCTAAATGCCGATTATGAAGAACTTCGCCGATTGATAATGAAGATGAGATAACAGATGGGTGGTTCATATGCACTTTCTAATTGGCTCCACGGTTCTGAGAACAACTAACCTCCTTCTCTATTTTAGATTTATTGTATTTGAACGTAAAAGTTTTTAAATTTATAATAAATATTTGATTTTTATACTAATTTATTTGATTTTAACTATTTTTCTACTTCTGTTCAATATATTTTTTTAAAAAAATATTTTTAAAATATTACTGATAAGGTTACGGATGATATAACTCCATCTGTATATTCTAGAGAGTTGAAAAGTAATTACTGCAAATGCTATTGCTACTGTTAACGCATCGATGAAATTACAAATGATATTTTATCGGTGATATGTTATATTTATCGATGGATATATTAATAAAATAAAGTGGGTAATTTTTTTGGTGCACTTTGTCCGTTTGTAAATTCATCGGTATATTTATTATCAACGGACTCACTGATAGTCCATAAATTACCAACAAGAGTTTTTTTGACGAACTGTTTTTTCCCGTGAGTCTGTCGGTAACATACATACCGACATACTGCTAGTGTAAATATCGACAACAATTTTTGTCTGTAAAACTATTAAATATGGTAGTGAAAATAGCCAAAATTCTTAGATAACCATTCTTTGTCATGATCTCAACCAACACTAATTTCATCATATGCCAACACTCAAAATTGTATCTTAGCACTTAGATGACATGTTTTGGATTTTGACTAAGAAATTGATTTTTCCACTTAATAAAGATACTCTCAAATTTACATCACAATAATTTTTTTTTTCAACAATAGAATATACAAGAACACAATAATTAAAATTTATATCATGATCCCAAAACACATAGGATGATGTTTTTACAAAATTTTCTCATTAACTACATACGCAAAGTTCACAACAGAAATGATGATGATGTATGTGTGTTTCATAATAGCCACTGAGAATGATGAGCACAACTAGATCACCTGGGTTTTGTTTAAAGGAATCCATGGCAATTATAGCAACCAAATAATGATTTGATAAACTCCATCATAAACTATGGTGACAACTTTTTCATGAAGAAGATGAAAAAGAAGAAAATTAATAGATATTGCTAGACTATACTTAGGTACAATAACAAGTAGAGTTATTATGGGCCAAACTAATACAATGGATGAACAATGCTTATTTAATGATTAAAGAAAAAAGAATATGGAAAGACAAAATGCTATGATCATTCAAGGTACTAGATTTACTTGAATAAGTTAAAGTAAACCATTGTCTGCCTAGTTATTGATACTTCTAAAGCCAAATGTCTTTGAATATGTGGGCAACAAGAAACGAAATGTTAAGCTTTCAAAATGTATAAGTTATGTTTTTCTTTTAACTCCAAACATATGCTTCACAAATAAATCATAATAAGTTATTATTACAGGTATGTCATTCAGATTTACAATATTCTCAAGCTATAAATAACTCATAAAATGTTTATCTATAAAAGTAATTTAAGCTAGTTTTTGGTCAATTTTTGTTGATTTACATAAACCATCTCAATGGACAATTTTATAATTATAAGGAAAGGCATCTTTATTTAAGCGCAATAGAGAAAACTTTAAGCTTTGCAATTAGGAAGTTTTCAACCTTGCTATCAGGACAATTTCAAGCCTTGCAATTAGAAAGTTTCAAGCCACATCAGGAATTTCAAGCCCTATCATCAAGGAGTTATTCACCTTAACATGAGAAAGTTCAAACCCTCCAATAAGAAAGTTTTAAGCTCTATCCCTGCCATCAGGAGTTTTAGCTTTGTAATCAAGAAGTTTTTAACCCTGCAACCAAAACATTTTCATCCCTGTTATTAGAAAGTTCAAGCCTTGTCAATAGGAATTTTCAACTACATATTTTTTAACCCTTTCATCAGGAAGTTCAAGGCTTGTTAACAAAAAGTTCAAGCCCTCTCATTAGAAATTTTAAGCCCTGCCATAAGAAAATACATCCTTTCCATTAAGAAGTGCAAGCCCTATAATAAAAAATTTCAAACCCTATCATTAGAAAGTTCAAACAGAGTTTTAATCAAGATATCTTTGGCTGAATCTCGTGGCCATGTAAGTTAAGCTAATCTTCATAATCAAAGTAGGATTTTATTTCATTGATTACGAGGGTAGTTTCCTCATGATGATATTTTTTTTATTTTTTTTATTGTTTTGAGGTTATTCGCCTCTTGACTAGACTTTCACTTTGAAAAAAAATCTTTTTAATGCTATTTTTTTTTTATAAACTTACTATATAAAGTACAAAAAAAATTCGAATGACTTTGTGCCATAAGTATTTTAATGAGGGAGCAACTGTCATAACCTATTTTTTACCCTCAATTTTTCTTTGTTTTTCAAAAATTATATTTTCAGTTTAATTTAATTTTTAGTATTTATTTTATTTTTATTATGATAATAAAAAAAAAGATTTTAGGGAATGAATTTATAAGGAATAGGGAATAATAATATATCTTATCTTAGGTAAGGCATTTTAAGATGATTTTTATCTTTTTTTAGCATAATCATCCCTTTACCTAAAACTTTCTAAAGACCAATTAGGGTTTTTATTAACCATAAAATTAGATAGCAACTCCCCTTTTATTTTTTACCCCATTCATATAATCAAATCATCAAGATGTTTCTCATGAAATATACAAATGTTATAACTTGTATGAAATATCTAAAAAATTTCATGAAAGTTTTAAACTTTAAGAGGACCATCTTCGAAACATATTACTCATTTTTTCATGTGTGCATATTACTCATCAGTAACTAACTATTAACTTATATACTAAAATGACTGGGGTGGTACTGTTTATACCATAGTTATAAAACCCGGCCCGGCCCAGCGGGTCAACCGGGGACCCGGTTGACCCAGTGGTTGGACCGGTTCGGGTTTGTCAGAAGACCGACTTATGCAACGACCCGACCAAACCCGGTCGACCCGACGTGTTGACCCACGACCCGGGCTACCCGGGCAAACTCGAGCGAGACCCGGGTGACTCTCCATGGCAGATTTGAGATCTTATCTCTGTCTGGATCTTTCTTGCTGCCTCCAGCCCCTCCAGACACGACAAGCCTCACAATCTTCCTTACTGGGGGACAAGGCCAAACAATTTGAGATCTAACTTCAAAAGACTTGAGAAAGGCTTCTCAAAGGACCACAAAAAACACTCATAACCCTTTGTGAAGGCATATATGTGAGATCGCATAAACATGGCCTGGAGCTCACTGTTCCTGCATCCAAGCCCAGAACTGAGTAAGAAAGTGATTGAAGAAAGAAAAGGCAAGCAATATCATGGCCAACCTGGAGCAGCAAATCCAACCACAAAAAATGGATTACGCGTTGGTAAGAAAAAGAAGCAGCGGTTGCGAGTAGTGAAGTATGAAGGATAAAAATGAAAAATGAATCAAGAATAATAGGAGCAGAGATTAAACATGAAGGACAATAGCGCAAACATCCGAGAAAGCAAGCTGCCTTTGGATGAGGATGACCAATTGCTGATGAGAGAACTGAGTAAGAAAGTGATTGAAGAAAGAAAAGGCAAGCAATATCATGGCCAACCTGGAGCAGCAAATCCAACCACAAAAAATGGATTACGCGTTGGTAAGAAAAAGAAGCAGCGGTTGCGAGTAGTGAAGTATGAAGGATAAAAATGAAAAATGAATCAAGAATAATAGGAGCAGAGATTAAACATGAAGGACAATAGCGCAAACATCCGAGAAAGCAAGCTGCCTTTGGATGAGGATGACCAATTGCTGATGAGAGGCTGTCTTTGGATGAGGATGACCAATTGCTAATGCAGAGTGGTGGAGGGGGTGGAGGTGGTGCTGGTGGTGGGATTGGGGTTGGGAATAATAGTCTTTTTAATGAAGGTTTATACCACAATGTTTCTATAAAGCTATTCATAATTGTTTTTTCAACTGAACCCTTTTGTGGAAAATTTAATGAGTTATGATTTAAATTTATAATAGATAAAGAATTCAAAGAAAGAGGACCAACATGTAAAAAAATAAAAAATCACATGGCTAATTTGTAATTCATTCAAAAAGTTATTTTAGACCAAAAGTCCATTTAGTTCATTTTCCATTCCTTGAATTTTAGAGAAACGAGAAACTCATCAAAAAATTATGTAGGAGAAAATGTTGTTGGTTGGCCATATTTCAGTTACAAAAAAGGTCGATTTTCGTGTCAATGAGTTTTATTAAATAAGAGGAGTTTCATTGAAGTGTTTTTCAATCTTAAACTTGCAATATATATATATATATATAGATTAAATTTAGAGAGATTTGTTTTTGTTTGATTTAATATTTTTAGATCAATTTTCGGGGTGTTTTGAGTTGATATATTGATTCATTACAAACATCCTAAAAAGTGTGGGAAAATCATTGTTCCCTTACATATAAAACACAATAAATTTGAACAATGTTTTTTTTTTGTCCTTTTTTTAGTCATCATTTTCTTTTTAATTCATCTTATGATATTGTGTTGATTAAGACTTGGAGTTGATGGTTTATTTTTATTTGCCTTTTATTTTGTGGTTATTGACATCTAAAAAGGGTCCCGACATTGAGTTGGAACTCAATTTTATTAAAAATAAATTCAATTTTATTGTTTTTAAAAAATAGAAAATAAAAGGACCAAAATTGAAACAAAGAAAAAATGACAGGCTATTTGTTTTTTAAGAAAATGTTGTGTCAACTCTAGTCCTCTTTTTGTTTTTTGCTTTAAGTCATTGAATTTTTTTTTCTTATTAATTTCATCATTTAATGTTGTGTTTATTGATATTTTTAATTGATAATTTATTTTAATCTAATTTGTATATAGTTATCTAGATCATAAGGAAACACTTTAACACTGAGTTGGTACTTGATTTCACAAAACAAAATCTAATTTTATTGTTTGAAAAAGATTGAAAATGAGGGGATGAAAATTGAAACAAAGAAAAAATAGGAACCTTTTTTTAAAAAAAATGTTGGGGCTTTCTCCTTAATTTTGCCTTCAGATTTTTTCAAAAGTCCTTTTTAGTCCTTATAGTTTTAAAACTAAAAGAGTTGATGAAAAACAAAAAAAGAGAGAAAAAAGATAGATTGGTCAGGTTTAATGGCTGAAATAGTTAAATTTGGTGTCAAAGTGTTCATCTTAATGAGGTAAGTGTTATTAAGGTTTTTTTTTTTTTTTTTGCTTCTATATCGCTTGAAAAGGTAGATTGAGATTCAGAGAGGTTTTTATTTCTATTTGATTTTGTATTTTTTAACCAATTTTGGTTTTTTTTAGATGGGGAAATCATTTTTTAAGGTTATAAGAGTTTTTTCAAGTGTTTTTAAATAAAAATAGATTGAAAATATTGTTTTTTTATATAAAAAATGCATTGCCCTAATTCTTTAACCACCTTTATGGTCCATCACCTAGCGTGTGTATTTGATAGGTGGACCTGGGTTAACCTATGTCGATCTGATATGTCATTATTTCAATATTTAAAAAATAAAAATGTATGTATTTTTTTTTTAAATTCTCTAATTGATTGAAAACACATTAACAATGACCACACATTTTTTTTATATACATTCAATGACTACTTTGACGAAACTTCTCTTACTCATTAAAATGTAGCCCGTTGTGTAACATGAGAAACCGATAAGTTGTCCCTATAATGATGTTTATTACATGTTTAGGTAAAATAGGCTGAAAATGAGTTTTTGGGTCCTAAAAACCGCAACACGATTTTCTTACCATCTCTCCAGTGGTTGGAAGCTATGTTTGTAAACGTGTCATCTGCTTTTTATTTGTTTCTAAAAAAGGTTGCTCACCATTTTTTTTAAAAAAATTGTAAATCAGCCTAGTCACGCAACAGAGGACTTCTAGACCCAAGTGCACCTAGGCTCTTTGAGTGACCTAGCACAACATAATTGTTTTATTTAAATTTTAATTCTTACTCCCTTTCTTATTTTAAAAGAAATTGTTTATTTCATTTTTTAAATCGTGGTTTTTTTTTTAATTTCTTAACTTTATAATTCTTTAAATAAATTATAATTGTATTTGTATGATGTATATATAATTTCAAGTTAAAACAAGCTGAAATGAGGTATTAGGATTCCAAACTTGGAACCTGAATTTTTAATCACTAGAAGTAATAAAAAAAAAAAACACATTGTAAAGGATGACAGGTCATATGCCATCATGGACAACCTATCATCCATGTAGAAAAAAACTTGATTAGACAATGCTCCATCAAAAGATAAAAAAAAAAAAAAAATTAGCCTAGGCTCGTTGATAAGTACTTAAAAGTGTATTTTTATTAAAGTTTTATACCATTATGCAACATATGAATTATTATTAAATTCTCTAATTTAAGCATGTTTTATAATAACAAGTTTGATAAAATAAGATATTTTTAATTTTATAGTAAATGCTCATTTTAAATACAAGTTTGTAAAATAAGCATATCTCATAATTTAGAGGATTGATCAATGCGTTTAACTATTAAAGTTAGCAAGAAAAATAGAGGAATAACCTTAAAGAATAAATTTTAGTTAGGATTGTTCGATTCAAACTAGAACACCATTTGGTTTTTGAGTCATAAGTGGATTTGTAGACCTTGGATTTAGGTGTTGTTTAGCTTGATGGAATGCTATGACATATGCCTAAAACACTAATGAAAAGTCCAAGATTCAATAGTATCGTTTTAAAGTTCAAATCTTATTAACAAAGAAAAAATTGAATCTATCTTGTATCTTAAATACTATTTGGTGTTCAGCCCATTTCTTGAGTTCTAGAAGTCCAAATGAGCCTCTTTTTTTATTTTTTATTTTTTTTTGTAAATATAAGACAAATACCCACAACTTGCATGAATACCATCTGTTTAAATTCTGATGTATCAATGACGTTTTGTCCAGCTACCAAATTAATAGTTAGCCACTAAAACAATAGTTAACCATCAAATCAATAGTTTTAAATTTTAGCTTAAAAAAAAGGTGTTTCCATATATTTAGGCATCTTAGTTCTCAGATAAAGATATGTCTTTGTATTTTTGTAATGTTCAAGTTTTATTTGATGTTATATTCTCATTAATCTCTTGTTTATACTTATCATTTTAGTTACTATATTTAGTTAATTTATATAATAAATGCATTCTTATTTTGTTTATTTATATTTTTCTTCTTCTTTATGTTGAGTTAAGTTTATTTTTGCCTAGGTAAAAGGGTTACACTAATAGTATAAGAATAAGTATAACACAAACTCAACATGGACTTTAATATTTATATTCAAGAAAGTTGTTATTAACATGTTTTATAATTGTTATTATACTCATTCTCAATACCCTGCTTGTTAAGTGATGAGTATAGATTCGTGGTGTACAACCATTGACATAACAAATACTTGATTCTTTCATAACCTACTTTATGGATAACCAACACTTGTGCCATGAAAAAAACTTGATTTGTTGTTGATACAAGTTAGTATCATGAATACTTGACAATATTTACAAGTGTTGACATTACCCAAATAAGATAATTAATATGATCATGTTAACAACTTAAAATGAGTCATCAATGATAAATCATCCGTTTGGAACCTCATTTATCTATGGTTTTCAGTTGAGTAATAAAAAGAGTTTGAAGTATACTTATTTTAAATATTATTAGTGAATCCTTTAAACTTAACAATTGTTTTATCCATGTTTAATCTTTACATTAATATCACTTCTTAAGGTTCTCTCAACTTTGTTTCTCTTATTATTTATAGTTTTATATAATTAATCTTCCTATGGATCAATTCTAGTTTTGATAGATTATTCATTACTTTGACAAACCTATATTTGAAAGAAGACATCAATCATTTGATGATCGTATCACTCGTTTAGACTTTTGGGTTGTTGGCTTTTGTGTTTTTATTCTTCTAAATTTAATTGATACCCTTCCTTTTTTTATATGTTTTTCCTTTACATTAGATTTATTTTTTTATTTAAATTTTAACTAATATCACCTCTATTATTTATTAAAAAAAATTGTTTAGTTCATCTTTTTTATTTTTATTTTTATTTTATAATATTTCTAATAGATTGTTGATATTTATCTTTTAGTTTTGTATTTTATATAAATAAATTGTATTGGTATGATGTATTTACAAAAATAAATTTTATTTATTCATGGAAAAAATAATTTTGAAGATAAAATAAATAAAAACATCAAAATTAAAAAGAAAAATTAGGGTTAAATATTTTTATATGTATCTTTCTTTTACTTTTAGTAGAGAAATTAACCTTTTATTTTAGTGTTTAATTAGCACTAACAACTTTTTTATTTTTTTAATTTATTTTGTCAAGCATAAACAACATACTTACTGTTTTAATTTAAAAAATATTTAAAAATACATTCATAATATTAATATATTCTTTTATTATGTTAGAAATTAACTCAACTGAGTTACTTACTAGCAATCAAAACCAAGAGTGCGACTAAGAAAGCCAATTTAATGGAAGACTTCTTGTAACTTATGGCATGGTTAATTATTGAGAAATATGTTTGGTATATACTAGTTATTAACCCTCGAGATCTCGTGGAGTAATTTTCGAATTCAACTTTTAGTTAGTTCTTTTACAATTAAAATAGATGTTTGTACAAAATACTATGATTTAATTTTTTTTAAAATAATTTTATTAAATTACTTACTATTTTTTAATTCATGTATTTTTATTAGTAGCATGTTTTTTGAATTAAAAGTGAAGAAATTAAAGCACTTAAAAAAAACTAATAATTTTAAATAAGTAGTAAAAAATTGTTACTCTTTAATCTACATTATATTTTAGGCGTTTTTTTTTATTAAAAATATATTTTTTTATCAGAAGTTTTGTTTTTTCTATAAAAAGACATATCATCATCTAAAAAACAAGTATTAATTAAAAAAATAAAAATAATATCTTATTTTTTACATAAAATTATAGGGAAAAAAATTAATCTAAGGAAAAATTAAAAAAATAAATTTTCTTATTAAATATTCCTAATCACATTTTTTTTTAATTTGCATATTAAGTTCATATTAGTAATTAACAAAATGATTGATAATATAAAAAAACAAATGCTATAATCTTAGCAAAATAAAATGGTATTTAATAGAATGATATTTTCAATATAATCTTAATTATTTTATTTAGAATGAATTTTAATTAAAATTCAAGAAAAATATAAAAGGACTAACATAAAAAAAAAAAAAAGATGCTTGGGCTTGGAAGTTTGGCGAGAGCAATTGTTTCAATATAAAAAAGCTCAAACACATGTTAGGCTTAGGCCTACAAAGCCATACTCGCACATAAAACTTTTTTTTATTTAATAGGATAGATAAAACATTAACTAATCTATTTTTTATTTTAAAATTAAATAAATAATGCGATGTGATGACATGTTATTTATTGTAGTAAATAATATATAGTGACGATTTGAAAATAGGATTGTACTCGCATTTCTAAAAAGTTTAAATTTTATTTTACTAAATATTATTTTTTATATATATTTTGGATTGTTTTGATATGCTAATTTTAAAAATAATTTTTAAAAATAAAAAAAATATCATTTTAATACATTTTAGTATGCAAATATTTTAAAAAGCAACAGCAATTACACTCTCAAATAGACCTATAATTTACTAATAAAGATTCTAGTTTATCAATTGTGATTAGAAAATTATCATCCAATTTTTTTTAATTTAAAAGTTTATTTTTAATTATTTTTCAACAAAAAAGCACTCAATGCATCTCAATAATTTTATTTTTAATCTTAAAAAACTCTTAAATAGGTTAAAAACCAAAAAAACTAAACCAAATAAAAAAAAATTGATTTGCAAACTATTTCTTTAGTGAGATAAAAGTTAAAATATACAGAGGTTTGAGAAAGCATAACCAATAAATAATAAATAATAAAGAAGAATAATTTTATAAAAGAAAAGGAAAAATAGGAAACGGCATCGATCAGGATTTAAATTTTCGGATAATTAATATAATATTTTTGTTTTATAAAAAAAAAGAAGAGAAGAGAAGAGAAGAGAATAGAAATAGATAATCCCTGAAAAAACAATTATCTTCCGTCAAATACGACACCGTAAGAAAGCAGCCGATTGAAATATTTGCTTATTTGATTAGAGAGGCAAGAGTGTGTGTGAGAGAAATTTGTAGCAGTGAACAGAATAGAAAAGGAGTAAAATGGCGGCGAGAGGAGCTTTGCTAAAGTACCTGAGAGTGAAGGTACAGGCCATGCCTACCACGCGAAACCCGAACAACAACGGCCTCGTCGGTCTCTCCTTCAATTCCATACGCCGCCGTTTCTCCGAGGAAGTTAGAGGCACCTTCCTTGACAAGTCTGAGGTCACCGATCGAGTCGTCAATGTTGTCAAGAACTTCCAGAAAGTCGATCCTTCCAAGGTAAATGATGTTATTAAATAGTTATCAGATTAATACCAGCTACTTTTTAAAGAATAATAGATTAGATGTGTTGGTCCTTCATTTTTTTATTCTTTTGGGTTTAGGGCTATGATTGGAAGCTGAGAGTGAAATGGGTACTAATATGTTTTCAATTTCAATAGAAATGAACAAGTGTAAACTAAATGGGTTTAGGGTTATGATTTTCAGACTGTTCAAGTCCTTAATCCAATATTTTCAGGAACCAAACAAAAGGGCAGTTTGATTTATTTGTGTTGTGACTTGTAATACTCTCTGTTGTGCTGTTTTGATTTTATGGTTCATTGCAAAGTCGACAATCTGATGCGAATGTGCAGTAGAGCTTTGTGTTCTGTATTTGCTACGGTAGAGCAAAAGCTTCATGGAGAAATTATAAGCTTCATTAAAATGGTGTTGGAAGATTAGTACATCTTGATTGTCCAAGACAGATATAGTGCTTTTATTCTTATGTGAATGTTTATTTTATTACTCGTGTAATCTTTGAGTTAATCAAGGCAATCAATGCTGACTTGGGCTGAATTTTTGACACTCTAGATTAAATGCATGTTAAGGTTTGACGTACTTTTCTGCATTGAGGTAGTAGGGTCTTCTGATCTTCAATCTTCAAAATTATGTGATAATAAGTTTTTTTCAACCAGTCTGTTGTCAAGAAGAAAACTGATCTGCAAATATCACATAAAGAATATTAGCCCAAAACGAAGGAGTACAATGTTGGATCACTACTTGCCACTGGTCCTTACCTTTAAGTTTGTTTTTTGCACCATGATGTGGGTCTGTCCTTGCTCTCTTTGCCACTTTTTATTATCAAAATCGCTAGTAGTAGTCTGCTACATGAATGGTGGTGCAGCTGTTCATAATCACTCAGTCTCAGTCATAATGATGTTCTTAGAATCAAAGTGTTGATACCTTGAAAATTCCTGATTTATCAATGGGTTCCAGCTTATAGATTGGGTTCTTGCACCAAATGATCTCTGGTCTGAGATTTAGATTGCATTATTTTCTACATCATCATTGTCAACGACGATGTTGCTATGTTAAAAGTTTTGATGGCATAGCAATTTCTCATGTTAATTAATTACAACTAGAACTTTGTTTTTTGAATGGAAGTGGTGAATCTTTATAGAATGTTTGATGCCCTAGAATTTGCTGAGTTAGTTTGTAGGAGTGCATGAAGGTTGCATGTCTAATTTAGGAATTTGAGTTATGTTGGAGACTCTATCCAGATATTTTTCTGCACAAACATGGGCTCGCTGTTTTGATTTCCTATCCTTAGCTATTTCACCCCATTTCCACTGGTGTGTTAGGTTGGTGAATTTTGTTGCCAGGATAAATGAGTTTTTGGCATGGTTTTTTTTATTGCTTTGTTGTAGAGGCTTCATTCATATTCGTAATTATTTTACCCCCTTTTCCTTATGGTGGAATACAGAACTGAGATTTGAATAAGAAATGTAAAGGCTATTCTTAGCACATAGTATTTTCCCGCATTTCTTCCTAAAGAATCTCACTTGTAATTTCTCATTGGATACTTGCTTTCATTGCCACAAAGGGAGGGGGGCTAAAGAACTTGTAGATTCATAACACCATCTTCTATGTGGATCTGATTTTGGTTGTTATTTATTTTTCACTTTTGTAGGTTACACCAAATGCCCATTTCCAGAATGATCTTGGGTTAGATAGTCTAGACAGTGTGGAGATTGTGATGGCCCTTGAAGAAGAGTTTCAGTTTGAGATCCCAGATAATGAAGCAGACAAGATCAATTCCATCAGTCTTGCCATTGACTTCATATCGTCACACCCTCAAGCGAAGTAGGGTACAATGTGAGCCCTATCGTCTTTATTTTTTTCGTTTTGCTACAGTGATTAGCTGCAGGATTAAACATCATATTTTGGTACCTACTTTCCATGTTCGAGTTGGTTTATCTTTCCCTCAATTCTGGTTGAAGAGGATTGTTTCAGAATGTGACTGGCATGCTTGCTCTTCTAGTGGAAGGGACTTGTAGTTGTATGGTCCAACGAACCAAACTACTGGTTGACACTAGTTGTTCATGTCTATCTGATATCTTGAATAAAAAATTTTGGAGGTCATTACCCCTCTAGGTGCTTGGACATTCCTGATTAAATGCTCCCTGCGATGGAGAAAATGTGTATCTCGGTATTCCGGGGCAACTAAATGTTCAATTCTTATTTTTCTTATTTTTCAAGGCTTAGGTTTCAGGTTCTGCCCATCAAGGATACTTGCGATCCAGACCAAATAGAAAGAAGTGAAGTGGATCTGGACCATTATAAAAAGAAGTAAAGTTACACCGGAAAATGTCAGCCAAAATAATGCAAAAAAAAACAATAATGTAATGATTCATTGGGTTCCTTGTTCATCTGGAATGATCTCTTTTACGTAGGTTATGTTTGTTTCTCGGAAAGTGATTTTTCAGAAACTGTTTTCCAAACTTTCTTGTGTTTGTTTATTATTAGGAAAGTTGGTTAACGGAAAATATTTTCCGGTCAAAGGAAATTTGACTTGGTTTCCAGGAAAGTGTTTTTCTAGAAAATTTGGACGGAAAACACTTTCCGGAAGTTGTGAAAAATTTAAAAATGTCATATTATTTGCTGATTATATTAAATTTGGTCCTAAAACTTTTGATTGTTATATATATTTTGTTTTGAATATTTATTTTTCAATTTCATCTCTTAAAATTTAATTTTTATATTAACTTTGGTCCTCATTTTTATAATTGTTATTTGTTTTTTTTCTTATCATTTTTTTATTGAAATTTTTATCTATCAAATTTGATCCTTGTTCTTTTGATTGTTATTTATTTTATTTGAAATAATTTATGAAATGTTAATTATTATTATTTTAATTTTTTAATTTTTTATTATTTTTTATTTTTTAGATTTGATCTTTATTATTTTGATTTTTATTTATTTTATTTGAGATAATTTATGAAATTATATTTTGTTTTTCAATTTCATTCTCATTCATATTTTTAATTTGTAAGATTTGTTTCTCATTATTTTAATAAACTTGAGAAAAATAAATTATTAATAAGTTATTTTCCAGTCAGCTCATTTTCTATGACATAACCAAACACTGGAAAATGTTTTCTAACTTATTTTTCATTACATTACCAAATATCAGAAAATAATTCACTTTTCAAAAGGAAATTATTTTTCAACAAACAAACAAGGCTTTACAAAAGAGTGAGTTTTTTTTTTTTACTTTAATTACCTTTAGAGAAGTTAGGCTGTCGGTTTTTTTAAGGCTCGAGAAGGAGCTTTTTTGTTTTTTTTTTGGAAAGAAGGAGCTAGCTTCTTATTTTAGAAAGGTCTTTTTATCTTTTCATATTTAAATGGTATTCCCGCTATTAGGAAGGGAAATTGATGTATTAATACAAAACATTTTAAGGTCATCCTTACTTGGGCTTGTTTGGTTAGAATTTTAGAAGAAATCCTAATATAGGATTAAGATATGAAAATTTGGATATCTATTTTTTTTCCTTCTTTCTCTTTTTAATTTTCTTGATTTTTATTTTTATAACACGCTTTTTGTTTCATTCTCTGCTCTTGGTTATTGTTTCTTGGCTCACAACCGATCTTTCTAATTGTATTTTTATCTTCTCAAAACCAAAAATAAAATCTACAAAAATGTTAAAAATATAAGAAGTTTAGAAAATAGCCAAATTTTATCAAAAATACATTTCTTTTGGAATATTTGAATTTTTTTTGAAAAATATTTTAAAAAATAGTGGTAAAAAATATCTTAAGACAAAAAATATTTTAGATAATTAGTATGTATTTATTTGTTAAGATATGAATTTGGACAATTAATTTTATATCTCCAAGATTTTAATCTCATACCAAAATAATTAATATAATATGTTAAGTCATTTGTTGGTAGACAAGTTATTTACTTCCTATAATTAATATAATTATATAATAGTAATATAATAAATTTGGACAATAATTATATTTTAAGTTTCTCGTTGATTACCATTAAGTATCGAAACAAACACATTAATGATAAATTATTGAGAATTTTTACGGGTGGTATTATTTTCACTTCAAAATCTAAAACAAGATCAATAAATATTAAACTGATGAAAACTAAGGTATAAAAAACGAAAATAAAGAAGGAAAGGTTTAACTTACATTTCAATTACAGACCGAAAAAGTTGGAGACTTATCTAAGAGAGATTTTTTTTTTTGTTACAAGAGAAAAGATAATTTTTTAATTCTTTGATGCCCATTACAAACTAAAGAGGTTTTTATATAGGTCTCCAAATTAAAATAACATTAACACTACAAACTAAAAAGGTTTTTATATAGGTTTCCAAATTCAAATAACATTAAAACTACTAAACTAAAAGATAAGGTCTAAACAATTGGCCCATTACAAACTAAAAAGGTCTTTATATAGGTCTTCAAATTCAAACAACATTAAAACTACTAAACTAAAAGATAAGGTCTAAACAATTAGCTAAAGAATTTATATATAAAAAAAATAAGGCCTAAACAAGTGGCTAACAACCTTATAGAAAAGCAAAAGATTATGTCACATGTTTAGGACCCATATATTTTTTGGTGATCAAAATTATAACAAAGTGACAACAAACTTTATAAGATCTGAAAAGTCTAATCGGCATCAATTAAGCGCGATGTGGGTGCTAAGCTCATTCATGACGTCATTATTATCTTCAAAAGGATCTTTAATAGTCTTGGTACAAACTATGCTCATTAATCTCTTTAAAGGCTTTAAACAAAGATCTATTGAGCTCTTGCTTCGAAGATGAGGAGAGGGTCTTTATAAAGTTCTTTTAAGTTTAGAGATCTTGAGCTTTGTGGAGAGAATTGATATTCTATGTGAAAAATACCTAAATCATCTAAGAAATTGAATTTATCCCACCATTTAATAAATGTTCTCCTAATAACGATTCAGGTAGTGTGAGTAAAGACAAACTAGTCTTCAACCTTATATGAGACTTTATAATCCCATTTAACTATCCAGGGACCTGAAAATGGCTCACAAAACTAATCAGCTTTAAAATAGACTTATTAGCCTTAAGATGTTTCTCCAAATAAGATTTCATAGAAATTAACATTTGGATCAGGAAGATTCCCCATTTATAGTATTAGCTTTGAAACTATTATGAAAAGATTTGAGATTTATGAGATAGCTGAAACTGGATGAATCAACTATGCTTACCAACATTGTTATCATGTGTTAGGACTCCTTTCTAGACATTGATATAGTCAAAGTAACTGAAGTTTTAGGTAAAAACTGATAGTTAGCAAGAAATATGAAGATATGGGGATTAGAGCCCTATTCATCATGAGTAATAATTTCGTTAATTAGAAGCTTAAAATAAGCCCAATCTTTTCTACTTTTAGGAATCTATTTGACAAAAATTGATCATGTCTCTAATAAGAGCTCTTGGTAATAGATAGCCCATTTCTTATCATATACTGATAGAAAGTGCTTTGATAAGAGCAATGTTACCACCATTTGTGAGGTTAAAGAAGGAATCGAAGATCTTTCAATCTTAAAATGCTAGAAACATTTTATGGAATGAAAGGGTATAAATTTTTATTATTGCTGATAGGAGGAAGAGCTAGCTCATAAGCTTTTTTGGATAGTTTAAAGTCTTTTTTTTTTAGAAGAGACTACATGTGATCCTTTAATATGCCAAGGATTTGGAGATCTTTTGAATTCTAAAGACCTCTAAATTGCTTTTAGTTTATGATTCCTGTAAGAATTCTCTAATCAGAAAATCAGGAAGACGAATATTTTCTCCTGTAATATATTATATATCAAAATCAAATATAAAGAGAATTTTTTTTCATCTAACAAATTTTTGTTTAGAGTTTATATTCTTTACATCTTTTATTAGGATTTCTTTTAGATATTTGTAATTAGTTATCAATAAGAATTTTTCATTAATAAGAATTTAATGACTAGTATATTGGGGAGTGTCAACAGCTGCTCCCTTCTCCGTTTGTTCTCCTGTTTGCTAGTATATTAACTGTATTGCTAATCATACAGGAAACATCCCATTTCCTTCCATTGACATCGAGATTTAGAATCTGTGAAATTGCCTTCCATTTATATCGATATTCGATGAGATATACCTAACGACTTCATTCAGCCTATAATGATTACTCAATCCTTTTCATT
>Ga0325410_1000965_pt1 | contig 31072 bp, 21 predicted proteins | sample PopdelMetagenome_16_FD_206182 | JGI IMG/M metagenome (GOLD analysis project Ga0325410, IMG submission 206182) | Populus deltoides microbial communities from Bellville, Georgia, United States - Xylem-PdIQD-R3 | ecosystem: Host-associated > Plants > Phyllosphere > Stem > Wood/Secondary xylem...
CTTCAGTGAGAGCACAAATCCAACGCTACGAGTGCTTAGGCGTCTTAAAGGTACAATAAATGGGCTAGCTTACCTCCTATAATATTTCATGGGCCGTCAGAAAGGTTCCATAATTTTTACACCTGGATTTTTGCCCAAGAGTTTTGAGAGGGTCGATCCAGTTTCATAAATCACTGTGAAAATTTGTGTTGGGTCCAAGGTATTTTCCATCTTATTCTTAGAAGCTTACTTAATAGAGGTCATTTTAATACATGAAAAGAAAAAATAAATCAATCGACCCGATTTGGTTATTAATGTTTTTTTCACAATAATTCTTTTTTTTTTAAATTGTTATTTTTATTAGTGTTAATTTTATATAAATTTAAAAGTAATAAAAAAATTATTTTCATTTCACAACCTGGATTTCTTTATATTTACCAAGATATTGACAAAAATGATTTCATCTTTTCAACGAAATTTATCTTTTAAAAATATAAAGTCCATAACATCCGAATAATTTTCACAAAATATCAAATGTAATTTTGAAATTTTACTAATTGCTCAATAACTATACCTTTACTCTAAATCTCTCTCTCTCTTTTTTTTTCTTTTATTGAAGGATAAGTTACACCAATTTGCTCCAATATCTCAAACTTGATTTATTACCTATTGTTCTACGTTGTTGGAAGTAGAATTCAAAACTCAAACTGCTTGCTAATACTCTGGGTTAACTGATTTGTTTGTTAACATTGTAATATTATTTTTTGACTTTCAAATAGCTTATGCAGAGGAGAAGGTTATAAATAGTCTATTTATAAAACCCTTTACATTGTGTGTTCTTCTCTCCTTGTATGGTATTAGAGTTGCATAATACTCACGTCTAATTAATCATCTTCAAAATGTCTGCCTCTCAAAATTCCACAACTTTAACTGCGTTTGAATCCAACCTTCTCATTTTTAACCCATCCTCCTCCACAGCTAGCCTCACTAAACTCACACGTTTGAATTACACAACATATATGGAAAGCCACCATGTTACTCTAGCTTAAAGGTTAGAGGTCATCGACACCATTCAGCAACCTGCTAAAACCCATCATATGCTGATTGAGAAACTTAGGATATTAATCTTGTTCTTAGCCGCATCAATTCTTCCTTTTCAGACGAGGTACTGGAACAAGTTGCTCATTACAGCACCTTCATTCAAGTTTGGATGGCTCTACACTCTGCCTTTGCATTATAGTCTCGTGCCAAAGTAGTACAAGTTCGCTTTCAACTCTCTATTACATGAAAAGGAAGTCATTCTACAAGTGATTATTTCATGACAATCAAATGTCTCACAGACGAGATGACTATTGCTAGGCAACCTTTGATGTGTGATAATATCATCATGTATTTACTTCATGAACTTGGTTAAGAATATGGCTCTTTTATTTTCATAGTCACTCACCATGATAAAGTCTTTCACGTTGAAAGAGGTTTATTCTATGCTTCTAACATGTGAGGCTCATAATCAAAGACGAGATTGCCTCATATATAACCCATGCCACGAGGTTTTTCATGTTAACTTAAATTAACTTAATATTTTTATATTATTTTATATCAAATTTGGTTTTTATCTTTTTAATTATTGTTTTTTGCTTTTCATTTTATTTTTATATTGATTTTTTTAATTTTATTTTTAATACTAAAATACTGAGAATTGAGTTCTTAAACACTCTAACAACATTTGAAAAATTTTAAATTACAAACAAAATCAACTTGGCTAGCAAGGGAAATCGCGGGGCACCTATCTAGCACAAAGCAATACCGGCGGGAATGGGAAATAAAGTTGGGCTGGCCTCGAGTTAACAAACCGGCCTTTCAGGATTATCAGGGAAAAATGGCGTGCTTGCAGTCACAGACTGCAGATGAAGTCCAAACTGACGGTATGAGCTGATTCTTTGCCATTTGTACAATCGAAGACTGCAATTTCTCCATCGCGTGATCGTAGGTTACAAGTATGGGATCTACACAATAACACATGGAGTAATGACCGATAATTCTTGTAGTTGCTATCAATCCTGGTAGGAGAAAAATGAGAGACAGCAAAGCTAGCTATTTCCAATTCTCAGCATGTATTACGTTCAGCGTATCCATATAGGTTTTTGGCAGGACTCATTTTTCTGTCGTGAGTTGCTATCAATCCTTGAAAATAGAGAGAGAGAGAGAGAGAGAGACAAGAGAAAATGGCCTTAGTTTTCTGTCGTGAGTTGTCGATGTGAAACTGAAACTGCAATGTCTTTTATTTAGATTTAATTTTCCTTGCCTGTAGGTTCATGCATTTTCTCACAAAACTTATTGAGTCACGGCTCTTAAAATAATAACAACAACCAATTGGACGAGTCATGGGAGCTCATGGAACCCTTTTTTTTTTCTTTTATAATTTGTTTGCATCTCATTCAAAGCAGTAGTTTGTTGACTTTGATAATATCTTAATTTTCAAAATAATAATAACAAAGAAATTAAATGATCTTTACCAAAAACAAAAAAAGAACTGCGAAATTGATCCTGTCTCTAACAATTAATTAATTAAACTCGGATGTAGATCATGAACTGATTAAAAAAGCTTTGGATTGAGACCTCCACGTACCACCACGCAGGACGAGGAATCAAACCATGGATCGATAGACCAGGGCATGGTAGGACTCTTCTTTCTGTGGAGTTGATCGATCGATGCGTGAATACCCTACAAATTTAAAGCCTGATATATGCACATGTGGTTTTGGACTCCATAGCAGCAACCTTGTATCTCTCTCTTTCTCCATTAATTAAACTAGAGTCAAGACACATTTTCATCAAGATCCAACCTAGATAGCAACACCCCATTTGACTGTTATTTCAACTTACATTGACTACACTTCCAAAACACAAGCTTGTCTAAACATGGCAACGATGTCAAGTGTAACTAGGTTTGATTTAACTAACTAACTAACTAACTAACTATATATATATTGCCAGTGAGTATTTTTTCCCAAAAGTTGCGACGCTGTCAAGCCGATAAACCACCATTACATGGAGGGCCGGCGAGTAAGATAATATAAATTCTTGTTTATAATTACCAAGTGCAGGAAGGCATAAATTAACAAGTTATTTTTCTTTTTATGAAAAGGAGATTAATTTGTAATGTTCCATCTCCTTCGAGATTCCAATTTTTTTTTTTTGTTTTTTTGACATGGACGTGCAATACAAGCACCACTAACTTCAAGTGGAAATTTATTTATATGAATTTCTGATATATCTTGATTGTTAAATCAAGTTTTCTCTATCCCATCGCTTAAATTAATGCAAAAGTTAGGTCTGATTACCGACCAACAATTAAAATATTAATACACATGGCATGCGAAAAGAAGTTACAAAAAAGAAAGCCGTGGAAGTTAATATGCATCGAGGTCATCACCATTTTTATTCAAATGCTCGAGCAATTTAATAATTAACTGGTTCTTATCTAAACCTTGTTAGTTTATTTATTTTTCTTGTTCTTGGTAATTGATAATCTAACCCTAGTTCAGAAAAAGATGCTTTATAGTCTTGTTTGTGAATATTAAAGCTGTCGTTAACAGCATTTTTAAAGGTCAAATCTCGCGGTCCCATGAAAGGGGATTGTGCTCATATTTAATACTATGATCTGATCTCCCCTCTATTTTTCTTATCTCTATAATTTTCTTTTTTCAAATATTATATAGTAAGCACTTCAAAAATAATCGCTGTTCGGCAATAAAGAGAAATAACGTGGCCACTAATTTTACCCGAAGGCGACGAGTTTTTGACAGAAGGATGCATGCAGCAATTATGGATTTTTTTTTTTCGTATGAAAATATGAAACAAATATGGCAACAGTTAACGGAGAGGAAGAAGATACGGAGTGTGTGTTTGGTATTATAATAGTAATTATTTTTTTAAATTTATTTGTTTTGAAATATTTTTTTTATAATTTTAGATTGTTTTGATATATTAATATCAAAAATAAATTTTAAAAAATAAATAAAATATAATTTTAATAAATTTTTAAAATAAAAAACACATTAAAAAACAATCACAGTAAATATTTTTAATATATCCAGGTTAATATAAAAAAAACTGAAAGGGTCTTATTTTCCATTAAAACTTGAATGGATTCCATTCGAGTCAAAATCCTAATCAATCTATTTGTGAATCGACTAAACCCTTGATGATTCAGATCATGGAAATCCCTTGATTCAGATCATGGAAATCAAGTAAAGCTAGTAAGTTTGCAGTAGAAAATCCATCTTCGCTCCCGGCACAGTATAAGAAACACGAGAACAGCTTTCATCATCAATCTTTTTCATCGCTGCATCATTGACAAGCCAAGGGAACAATACAAGAGAATGAAATCCATTTTGCATAAGCAGAGGATTGCATCGCTGTACTATCTTTTGTTGCTTTGCAAGCTCTTTCTTCACTAACCCCTGTTCTAAATAGAGCCAGAATTTGAGAAAAAATAAAACAAAAATACAAGCATGAAATGCACAAGGGGCTATCCATCTACAGCACTGTACACCACCATGGATTTGTGGGTTTTTCTTGCAACAGATAGAAGCTTATCAGGATTCAGGCCCCATAAAAAGGGGCATGCTTGCCCTTAAACCACTCTCCTCTTTTCCCTTTTCTAGACATTTTTTTTTTCCCTTCTCTTGACAGCTTAATTTTACTTGCCATTCACTCAAAAATTAAAAAGAGAAAAGAAAACTGTAATTAAAATGATGGCAATAATATCATCTTTTGTCACTTTCCCTATCAAGAATTAAAAAAAGAAAAAAAATTGAAAAAGAAGAGAGAGAGAGAAAAGAAAACCCCTCCCACTTTCAACTTTATTTAATTTATTTAATTTCCCACAAGATTCCAACCATAACATCAATATCTTTATAATATATATAACATGAAATACAAATCTCCAATAATCATCACACACATATATTCATCAATGCCAGCTTTTTATTATTATTAAATATTTTCGATTTCCCATTATTATTATTATTATTATTATTGTTTTCTTAATCCCATTTCGGACAGACTTTGGAAAGTTAGGAACTAAATTAGCTCAACAACAACTAAAAACCAGAACAAACTTTCGTATTATTTTTATCGCAGAAAAAAAAAAAACCATTTTCCAATTCAAACCACCCCACTAATTCAAAAAATCTAAATTCACTTTCACAGCTTAAATCCAATCTTCCTTCCTGCTCTCATCACTCTCTTTACTCTACAAAAAAATAAAAAATAAAAACACAAATTTTCTTTTCCTTTTTGCTTTTTTCCTTAAAACCCCGGTTAAGTTCTGTTTCTGCTTAACTTGGAGCTCTCTAATCTCAAAAATTAAGCTAAAAAAATCTCAAGTTTATCTTTTTTTGTTTCTTTTTTAAGATTAAAATCTACCTGTATAAAGCTCTCTCTTCTAGCTCATCCCCAGCTTTTCTTCCATTTTTTTGTTCCTTTCTGGGTTTTATATTTTGGAGTTTTTTTTTTCCTCTAAAAAAGTTGGAATTTTTTAGGTTTAATTTTCAAGAAAAATCGAAACTTTTTAATATTTGGAGATGATTTGAGCTCAAAATCAAAATGGGTTTTTAGGAAAACTTGTCCAAAAAAATAATTAAAAAAAAATCTTTCGAAGGGTTTAAGAATGGAAACAACTGTAAATAGTACCAGTGGTGGTGGTGGGGTTACAGTGGTGGGATCCGGTGCTCCCTCAGATTACCAAATCGCTCCCAGGTCCGACAACAACCCAAATTCAACACCTGGATCCGCGCCACCAGCTCCGCCGCAAGCTCCGCCGCAAGCTCCACCGCCCCACCCGCCGCCCGCGGCGGGGTCTATGCCAGTGAAGAAGAAGAGAGGGAGGCCTAGAAAGTATGGTCCGGACGGGAGTGTCACCGTGACCTTGTCTCCGAAGCCGATTTCGTCGGCAGCTCCGGCGCCGCTTCCACCGGTGATTGATTTCTCAGCTGGGAAACAAAAGAAAATAAAGCCAGTGAGCAAAGCCAAGTATGATCTGGAGAATTTAGGTAACGAATGGATAAATTTGTCTATTTTATGGATTCCTTTTGAGCTGAAGTGTTTTGTGCTTGTTTTGTGGTTGAAGTTTGAATCTTGGTGAGAAATTTGCTATTTGAGCTTAAGTGGTTTTTATGCTTGTTTTAGGTTTAAAGTTTGGATCTTTGATGTTTATATCAGTCGTCTGTTTTAATGTAAGAGAAATTTGAGTGGTTTTTAGTAAGGGTTCTGTGAAAGTGGGACCTGTGAAATGATGCTTCAGTTGAGATCTTGATATGTGTGTAGTGGGTTTGGAAAGAGAGTAGTGAGGTGAGGGTATGTAAGTCGGTGTGGTAACGAGGGAATCTTGCTGTTACGAGGGTGTATTTTGGCGCTTGTGTTCCCTTTTTTGGGGAAAGAATTTGTGGAAGGTACTGTTGTTGGTTACCTGGTAAAGGTCTGCTGCTGTGTTTTGTATGGTTAACAGAATTGGAATAGAGAGAGGTGTCATCGCTTTGCTTCCAAAAGAACGGAGGGAGTTTTTTGGTTACCATGTTTTGATCGTATTTATGGCTGGTTCTGTTTACGATATTATCTAACGGGGATGTTTTTGTGGTTATCTTTTAGATTCTAACCTTGTGTGATCATTTCCTGCCAAGTGGGTCTGGATGTAAGAATATCTGGATCTATTGTTTTGACCTGTCTTAGTTGCCGAACTTGCCCTCTTTAGTCTTCGTGGGCTGCTTCTCACTTGCTGAAGTAGGCTTTCCCCCCCGAGCAGTTCTCAAGTTTCCTACATGATCATACAAAAGATAAGAATTTTGGTCAACTGTGACTAGTAAATGCCATAGCATGTACAATCTAGTCAGAGAGTTGCGAGTTTTGACTTCTCATCTCTACCATCTTTGGTTGAGTTGGGCATCTCGGTTGCTTACTAAAATAAAATTTTCTAGATTATATGAAAAGATGGGAGTAATAATTTTGTAGTTCTCCATTTAGCTATGTAACTATCTTCATTGTTGCTGCCTTATTTAGAACTTTTGGCAAATTGCAGCAGAGACCATAAAATGCACTGCCCTCAATTTTTAGCAGGCCATCAGTAGAATGGAGTACCATCAATTTCCAACAAGCCATTGACAGTGTATTTTAGGCAAAGTCAGTTCCTTTTTTCACGGTTTGCTGAAAATTTGCATATTATTTATCAAGTGAAAAGGGTTTGCTTGAAATTATTCGTTTACTATAATTCCTCCTCATTTTACCTGGTATTTGATTATTCCACATACAAAATTCATGAGTTTGAACTCTTGAGACCACCTCTACTAGGCAGCCCAAGCTCTGAGCGATTATCTTGCCACCCCAATAGCAACAGTGCTTCAATTTCCTTCTTTCTTTCTGTTTTTAGGTTGCAGTGTTGAATCTGATCCGTACGTGGAGATTCCCGCCTATGAGTAATCTAGAAACTTACACGGTACATTGGTTTTGCACCACTCGAAGGATTGTTGCGTTTGCTTGGAGCATGATAATAGCTTTCTATAATTATCTAGAAATTGGGTCATTAAGCTCTTCTCTTAACTAGGGAGATTCTGTACTTGGAGAGGCTCTTCTTTTGCTATGAGATGGCTTGGAAGTTTTCTCCTGGTTGTTTGAGTTAGTTACGTACATCCATGCCCCACAGGTTGAGGAGCCTTTAAATACCATTACAGAGAACTTCCACCTGGAGATTGAAGGATCCCCAAATATCTTTATACTGATACTCAATTCATACCAGCCATTGATGCATGGGACTTTCATGCAATTTTGTAAGTTCTTGATGGGCTGCAGGCATGTCATATTTTTATTGGTAATGCTGCCTTAGAAGGCAATGGGAATTGGTTTTCTTTGGCCATGCCACCATAAGGTTTCATGTATTCTATGCCACTTCAATTGGGTCTCCTATTGCCCAAGAGGCCACCCCAAATATGATGTCTTACCTGATTTTCTATTAAAGTAAGAATTTCTGAATTTAAATTTCTGAAAATTTCTGCATTGATTTTCCTATTACCTTTGAGGTGTATTTTTGTTGCTTGAAGCCCTGTGAATTGAGAATTTGTTGCAGAATGAGAATTCCCATGTCTTTGTTACTGATGCTGTGGTAATTTGTTCTTCTAGGTGAATGGGTTGCATGCTCTGTAGGTGCTAATTTTACTCCCCATATCATCACGGTCAATGCAGGCGAGGTATATATTGAACATAGCCAGTGTAGTTTTGTATTTATGCCCTGTATTGACATTGTGATTTTCGTTTTGTCATTTGTTAGTATAAATGCAAACATAATACGACTTGTGTTTGAAAAAAGTGGTTAGGATTTGAGCAACTGTGAACATTGATCAAGATTTGCATATATTTCCAAAATTGATCTGGATTTGCATATATTTCCAAAATAGACAAGGCATAAAAATTAAAAGCTTTGATTTGTGTAAGATTCCCTCATACTTTGTGAATTATCCTGGAAGTTGCAAAATCAAGGGTTTTTTCATAACTTCTGATATTGAATTATATGTTTTCCTAGGTTTTAAGACTCTGTTGACTTATGTAAAGAGAATTATCATTTTGGTTGTTTAGGACGTCACAATGAAGGTCATATCATTTTCTCAACAAGGGCCTCGAGCTATATGCATCCTCTCAGCTAATGGTGTGATCTCTAGTGTTACGCTTCGCCAGCCTGATTCTTCTGGGGGCACATTAACATATGAGGTGAGGCATTTTGTCCTTCCTCATGTACAATGATTTTGTCATCTAGTTAAGCTGTTATGAATTATCTTGTTTTGTTTATGCTTGATTCTGATTCATGCTTTATGATTTACATCTCCCTTTGATTCAAGCCATTCCATTTCATTTTATGTTGTTTTCCATCATTTTTCCTCTGCACATGGGAATATGTAGTCCACAATATCAGTTCATCCCTTGGCTGTATCCAGGGATAATAAATTCACTTTAAAAAATTCTCATTTGGGTTTTTCATTCAAATTGGTATCTGCAACCCTGCTCATTCTTTCTTTGATGGCGCAATGTGCACGGATGAGTGTTTGGAGCCTCAGCTTTTAGTTCTCTGAAACAACTGTCTGTCTTTACTGTAAAGGTGCACTTCTGCATGAAAGTTAGTGATTGCAATTCTACCTTAAGAGTTACTGGCAATCCTAATCACGAAACCTTTTTCTTTCAACTCTTTATAGAATGGAGAAGGAACAGATGCTCGTGGTTGGTGATGTGTTACATGCATGTCCTTGTTCTTTTCATCCTTTCTCCTGCCTTTTATCCTTGGGTTCTCGTGCTGGCTATTCATCTAAAACATTACATTTGTAAAATGGATCTTGTTCTATTTTGCTCCTCTTACTGGTGCCCTTTAAACTTGTAAACTGCCTTTCCTCACCAATTCAATATTGGATTTGAAAAAACACTTTAGGACTTTTGGTCAACTATCTCATTCTATCACCTCATGTTGCTTGTACTTCGTAATTTCCAATATCAATTTATTATTGGCTGAAGTCCTAGCTTTTCCTTGTTTTCTTCCAGGGTCGCTTTGAGATATTGTCTTTATCTGGTTCATTTATGCCCACTGAAACTGGAGGAACAAGAAGTAGATCTGGTGGGATGAGCGTTTCATTAGCTAGTCCAGATGGACGGGTTGTAGGTGGTGGAGTTGCCGGTCTGCTGGTAGCTGCAAGTCCTGTACAGGTTTGGCTTGTCAAATTTCACTGTTTTCCTGTCTCTTACTCCTTGATCCCAGTGCACTGTAAACTGTGGTGCTAAATCTGTGTAAGAAGTAATGATCGTCATGGATGGTTTTTGGACAGAGTTCATGACACGTGCTGTCTTTTTTCTTGCTAATTGATTAGGTTGTAGTAGGCAGTTTTCTGGCTGGGAACCAGCATGAGCAGAAGCCAAAGAAACAGAAGCATGATTCGTTATCAGGTGTCGTGCTGACTGCAGCCATTCCTATATCTAGTGCTGATCCTAAAACCAACTTCTCATCTTCCTCGTTTCGTGGAGATAGCTGGTCTCCTTTGCCTCCTGATTCAAGGAACAAGCCGGCTGACATTAATGTAACTTTGCCAGCAGGGCAATAGGGTTCACCTCACTGGTACATCAAAAGGTTTGTCACTGACAACAATGGCATTCAACCTCGGATCCTAGAAACTCACCTTCACACCTTCCTGTGTTTGTTTTATCTGTAATCTTATCAAATATTTATCAGTACTGGCATGTCGATTTTACCTATTTTCTTTTTCAGGTAGAATTTTAGTTAGCTGATTAGGTAGGCACCTGTTGCTGTTCTGTCATGTAAAATAGCTGATGTAATATTTATCCCTCCCCTTGAGTTGCCTTTCTTCGGATTGGAAATTATTGTTATTGCTAACATTTCATCTACTCTTTTGAAAGGCACTTAATGGTGCTTTACTGGGAGCAATATTGGAAATAATTGTAATGGCACTTTCAAATCTTTTTATTCTTTTATTGATTCTGCTTTCATTGATTTTTTTTTTTAATTTCTAACAAGTAATACCGGTTCAGCCTTGTGGCCACAGTTCAATTGTGTTTTTGTACAGTTCCAAACCAATTTATATATAAAAAATATTTTAAATGCGTCGTCAAATTGATGTAAAACAATATATTTTAAAGATTATTTAGAAAAAAAATGTAATCTAAGTCCATTCAACAATATCTTTATTAAAAAGAAGGGTTGACATTACGAAGAAATCTAAATGGTGTTAGAAACTGTCTGCATTGTGGAGGAAAACATGGATCATTGTGGATTTACTCAGTGATCTGTTTTTTTTTTTCTCCCTTTCAAAATTCTCTCACTTTTGGTTGCAATTTTTTTTTTCTTTCAATTTACTCAATGATCTTAAACAGCTCATCTACATCCACAATAAACTAATTTTCTTCAACCCTCGACTTTTTTTTACTCGTTTTCAACATTTTCAGAGATATTTCACAAAAGCCATAACAATTAATGCAAAAAATCAAGCAAAAATCGAGGGGAGATTTTTTCCAATTGCTTCATGATGTGCCAACGACCTGGTCAAATGAAACAAATGTGTAGGAAAAGCTGCTACTCAACTCGCTTCACGAATCCTTGATGAGGGTAGAATACTTTTATTATATTTAGTTCACGGAACTCTCAAGGTAAAGATTCTAAGCTACACGAAACCTGATCAAGAGGGATGCTTCGATTGCGTTTTAACCTCAAGCATGCCATGGCAATAATACACGCCAAAGCGAACGTCACAAAAATACATTTGATAATAACCACAAGGAGAGAGACACGGGCATTCCTCATCATGCAATATGCATACATTTTCTTGGGCTGAGCAACGTTTTTTAGAAAATTGACTGAGAGAGCTGAAAATGAAGCATGTAGAACTAGAAATCAAACCCGTCTTCAGACCTCTTCCTTCATAGTATGACGGGGGCGCAATTGCAAACATTTTAATTGCATAACCAATTTGGACATTTTTATGCCTTCAAAAAGCTGTGTCTAAGGTGCTAGTAAATTCAAACAATTCTGAATTAAATAGCTAGTTGTACAAGCAGACAGAAAATTTTGGTAGTTTATAATGCCCATCGGCTAATAACAACCATCATATACACTAACCAAGACCTGCTGATGCATCACTGGGACCTACATCATCATCTATTCGGGGTGGCCTGATTATGCGATCAATGAGACCATACTCAAGGGCATCTTGGGCTTCAAAGCGCTTCATTCTGCTCAAGTCTTTGCTAATCTACATTCAGTAGTAAAACATGTTTTTAAGCGAATCAGACCATATGACAGAGTAACAAGCATCCCAAAAATGCAAGTTCAAAGAAATGATGGGAAAATAGACTGTAAGATGAGAAGATTAAGATGTGCCACATTATTTAGTGCAAAAGGTATCACAATAAACTTTTTGAGGGGAAATTTATATGCACATCTTTGTTCAGCTAGTATTTCAATCTAGGTTGTGGCCAATAGCATATCTAACAATAAATCAAGTTCACAGAATGAATCAACCAATAAAATACTAGGAAATCAAAAACTAACCTTTTCAAAAGGCTGTCCTGTTTTCTTAGATAACTCATTGTAAAGATAGTCCCTGATTCTAAGAAGCTCATTTGCTTCATTACAAATGTCATCAGCCTGTGAGAAAAAAGTCACATGTTTCATATCATCCCAAACATGTACAATAAATTACATATGGATAATATCTAGAACAACTTTTAATGAGAGATGACATTCATACCTGACCCCGAGCAGCCCCAGCTGGTGATTGTAGAGCAATTCTTGAAAGAGGCATTGCAGAGCGATTTCCCTTTGATACAGAAAAAGAATCATACAAAGTACACCATAAGAATGACATGAAGCTGCTGAATTGTAAAGAGTATAATTGAAGGGGCATAGCTTAATATCCCTGAGTTGATAAACCCTACACAAATTCGATCAGGCCTTTTCATAGAAAAATTATACGAACATATGATAAAGCTAAAATTTAGTGTGGACAGTAAAGATATTTGCTGCTATTCTGTCGAACCTCGCAAATTCATAAGTTATAGGAGTCACTCCCCCAAACTATACCACATTTGAGCTGTCTTGACTTCACAATGACCAGATGGGTAATAGCAGGGGTGAATTTGGGGGTGGTCTTGGTCTCTAACACCCCTCAAAAACTGAAGCACAAAAAATTTCCCAAATCCCTATGATGTCTTACATTAATTTTTTTTTGAGACGCCTTTACGAGATGTTCCCCCCAAATCAATAACAAAACATCCCTAGGTACTGGTAGGAAAACTTTCATCAATACAGATTCCAATAGTGAAAATATTACCTTTTCCCCAGCTGTAAGAAGAAAGCCTGCTAGGTTATAGGCAAATCCCACACAGTGGGTACCAACAGGACTCTTCAAGCTCTGCATAGTGTCATATATGGCCAAGCTTGGAGTAAGCTGCAAATAAGAAGCTTTTCAGAAAAAGAGCACAATAATAGAGGCAATAAGAATACAAAAGAGCAGATACTTCATATTTTTTCGAGGAGGAATTGCTAAGCAAAGGACTTACATCTCCACCAGGACCATTGATATATAAATACATCCTTTTGGAATCATCAATTGTGTCAAGGTATAACATTGTGGCCAATATTTGGTTGCTAAACTCTTCGTCTATATTTTGTCCAACAAAGAGAATACGCTCTCGATACTGAAACCAATGAATTTGGTCAGTTTTAAACCTGTAGAAAGTAAATAAATAAAAGCTACAAGGTCCCTATAGTGCTCCACTTACTAGGGCATTCCATATATCAACCCATTGCCAGGTTCCCTCCCCAGGAGTTCTATAGGGCACCCTGGGAGTCCCTATAGGCATCATTTTAACTGCTGCCCGTGTTGGTTTATGATTACGAGTCCTGTCAACAGAGAAATGTACCATCTATAAAACATGTATACCAAAACAAAATGTTGCACGGAGATGAACATCAAGCAGGGATCAACTGCACGTTATGAAAATTTAAAAGGACAAACAAACATTTAATCTTTATTTATATACCAACAAAATATAACAAATTAACTCAAACTTCAGCTAAATACAATCTCTCTATAGTTGAAGAACGCTTGTAAAGATGCCAAGAAACATGATATGATGAATGCTTTCACACAATGTCTCGACCATAAAATAACTTTTTCCCATGAATAAGAAATCAAGTTGAAATTCAACAGCTAAAAAAGATTTTATGTTGATTCCTAGCTCATAATCCAAGCAAGTAACCCCAACAATACACAAAAAACTCCTTTATCTTTTACTGAATCTCCAAATCAGTGTTATTTATCTCCAATTCCATACCCACTAACACAAACACATACAGAGTATGAAAGTTTATCACAGGCTAATATTTTTTATCCCCTAATCGTGTCATTGAAAAAATAAACTGAAAATTAGTTACCCGCATTGAAGGCTCTTATTAACCTTTCCATAAAACTCTGCAGTTAAATTAGGTCTCCCAGTTGCATACAGACCTAAAACAAAAGGAAGAAAAAAAAACAGAATTAGAAAACAAATGGCAAGGGAAAATGGGTTTTGAGATTAAGAGCAGAAAGTGAAGGAAAGGAGCAAACTTGGAAATTGAAGCTTCAATCCTGAATAAAGTTTGGCTCCGCAACTGAAAAATCCAAAAGCTAAACTAACATTAAATTGGATAAAAGAAGTTGCATACTTTGCATATTTATGTAGGCAGAGAAAGAGGGAACCTGAGAGAAGGCTGACTGAGGTTCGCATTAAGAGAGGATGCCATTTTCAGGAAGAAGATGAAGTGCTGTTTGGAACGAGGATTGGGAGGAAATTTTAGGTGCTTAGAATAAGTTAGGATAGGATGGTGCCGCTACTATTGTAACCGTTTCATCAACGAATGGTGGCCGTATCTTTTGAGGTTCGGCTTAAGCAATGTCCATGTCTTTGTAAATGCGGTGGAAAGTCAGTTTTTTAAATGATTTTGAATTTGAAAATATATTAATTTAATTTTTATGTATTTTTTTAATAATCTTGACAGCCTAAAATCAATTTTATTAAATAATATTTAAATTAATGCCTTTTCAAATAAAAAATAAAAATCAATTTAAGTTACATCCAATAATTTCGTTCTCGGAAACAGATTTGAGTTACTATTATTCCATTTTATTTAGCTATCACTAGATTTTATGGCCCTGTAATGTTGGAGAGTAAATTACAATGCTAATCTTTATTAAGTTTATGATAATTAAAATAAATAAGTATAAGAGTTTTAAGGATTTAAAATCTAGAGAAGAAAATGTATTTTTTAAGTCAAAGTCTTTATTTTTTATTTATGCTTTTTTTAATGAAAATAGCCTTTTATATTAACAATATCATTTTTAATAGAAATCCAATGTAATTAAAATAAATATTAGCAAGAATTTCAATAGTTTAAATTAAGAAGTAAAAAAATTATTTTTTGACGAAAAAATCTCATTTCCTTATTATATATTTTTTAATATGTCTTTTCTATTAGTATGTTTTTTTTTAAATGAAAACTTATTATAATCTAGAAAGCAAGTTTTTTAAAAAAAAATTCATGCCTTTTTAATTTTCATGAAGTTGTATGAAAAAAATAAAAGAATAATTAATTTGTGAACATTATATAAAAAATTAACATTAACAAAAAAATATTTATTTTATTCTCATTGAATATTGACATATAATTTATCTACAACTTATTGCATATTACGCTCATATATAATTATTTAAAATTATTTCTATCGTCATATTATTTAATCAAAATTACACTTATTTATTAAGTTTTGAAAAATTAATGTTTGCATTTTAAATTTTAGTGTGCATATAACAGTTTACATTCTACATCTAGTGCACCAAAAAAAATCAACACAAATTATTTGATTATTTACAAGTTTGCTATTATTTCTTATTCAATGAATAAAAAGTTTTTATATTAAATATTATAATTTTTTCATTAAATAAAAAGACTTAAATATTACAAATTTATTATTGAATAAACAAAATCTTAGCCATCTTCTTCCACCTATCTTTTTTCTCGAAACACCAAACCTAGTCACCACCTTCCCTTCCCTTCCCTTCGCCACCATCTCCAACCATAAACCCACAAGCTCACCCATTTATATACCATTGAGCTCAAATTTTAAAATCTTGTGTTTTAATTTAGTGTTAAAACTTTTTCATCCATTTTAGTTCTTATTTAATGTGTGCACTTTCAAGATCTCACTTTTATTCTTGAGCTCCAAGTAATTCTTTTATACAAATACCATTTTAAAAAATAATATAAATCATATTTTGAAACTGTTATGTATAGATATAAACTGGTTGTTAGCTGCCATGTCAAACATGGCTGCATGGTGAAGGTTAAGAGTGGTTGCCGAATATTAAATACGATGGCAGGAGTGGCTGCTATAATCGACTAAAATGAGGAGGATTGTCTCCCATATCAGCTATAAATAGAGGGTGCTAATGAGAGCTGAGTGACACACAAAAATAGAGAGAAACACAAAGAGAGAGTTAGAGAGAGTTGAGTTGAGCATAGAAGAATTTTCTCTTCCCCCTTGTTTTGTTGTTTGTATTGTTTCTAAGCTTGATTAATACAAACCAATAGCTTTGTGGAGTAGGCAAGTTGCCGAACAACGTAAATTATGGGTGTTTGATTTCTGGAATTTCATAACAGGAACCTCACCTAACTGCTTAAGCTATTGAGTTAAGATGGTTTTTTGACATGGAATCAGAGTTTTAATGACCAAGCGGTCATGATTTCGAATCATATCATCCCTATTTATGTGATAAAAATTAAGTACAAGGTAATGTTGGTCTGTGCAAGTTTCAAGTTCAAAGAACTTTCACTTGAAGTGGTGTTTTAAAAAATTATATAAATTATATCTTGGAACCTCATCCAATAACTTAAATTATTGATTTAAGATAGTTCTTTAACATACCATTAAGCAACCAACTCATTACTTTCATCAAAGACAAATTGTTAGACGAAGAAGTCTTCTTCTTGGCTTTTCTCTCGTGCAAAATCTTATTCTCTGCATGAATTTTGACATTCTTTTACGAGCAAAATGTAATAAATTGACAAACTTTACAAAGGAAATGACGAACTTGCTGGTATCCTTTCTATTAGATTGAATCTTCATGATATTCTATGAAGTGCAAAATATACCAAATGCACAACTACATAAATATCACGAACGTGGGTACCCAATACTTTTTTCAGGATTATTACTATAATTATTCATTGAAACCCCAATCTCACACGACCACAATATCCCTCAAAACTAAACAATTCTACATCCAACAACAACAAAACCTCTTTCGGTGACTTCAGCTGTAGTCACCTTAGGTTTTTTAGGCTTTTTTTGCTTCACTTTTTTCTTCTCAGCCTTGGCATTCTACTTAGAAACTCCAACATCATCGCTATTACAGTAATCATCATCATTAGATAGGTGGTAATGCTTCGATCTTGATCGAGTATTGTGAGATTTTATGAATCTCTCTAAAAGTATAGATAAGAGGTGGATTGCATGGAGAATCAAAGAGATGATTGAGAGTTTTCCAAAAAAATATTTGAATTTCCTTGGAAAATGAGTATTTATTCCTTTTGCTTAGAATCGATTTTCTTTCACCAATAAATTGACAAAGATAAAAAGATTAGAGTTCTTCCTAATAAGTTTACAGAGAGAGAATTTGTGTTTAGAGGAGGAAAAACTTTTTATTTATCTTTTGTTTGAGTTTATGATATATTATATATAAGGGTAGTTTAGTTTTTTATATAATTGAAAAATTTGTAATAATTCATGATACAAATTATATTTTTTTTAAAACTCAGCATACAAGTATAATTTTGATAAAACTATAAGATATTAAGGGTAATTTTTTCATATAATTATTAACAAAGTTATTGCAAAATATAATCATGAAAAACTCAAATATTTTTTTAAAAATTTGACATAATGAGATGATTTCTTTAGATAACACTGTAATTATTAATTTTTAAAAAACTTATTTTAAATTAAAAAAAAGTTTTTCTAAGCCTAGAAGACTAAGTTTGTGTGCCTGGCTTTCAAAACGGAAGGCCTAGATGAGCATGGGCTTAAAAAAGGCCAATGCTTGACATTTTTTTCTTTCCAGTATAATAAAAAAAATTGGCAGCAAACGGTGTATTATTTGTTGCAATAATTTTTGGCCACCTTTGATTATGAAAAATAGGAGACAAGTTTTTAGCTCTTTATAATTCATTTTTCAACTTTTTCTTGACTTGAAAACAACCCAAAAACATAAACCTCAACAATCTTATTTTTCAACCCTAAAACATCCTTTAATCATTATAAAAACTAAAAATAAAATAAAATCCATAAAAACCTTATGATTTACTTTTTTCAACATGGTTACATGGCAAAACTATCTTTAGTCAACTCTACTTTCTAATACAAATCAATTAACACCAATATTATTTTTTTTGTGACTGAAATATGGTTGGTCGAATTCTTTCTCTTTTCTCTTTTTTTTAGTGATTTTCTCTCTTATCTCTTAGAACTCAGGAACTGAAATATGATATACATAAAGATTGAGAACTGAAACATAAATACCCAAAACTACATGGACCACATATGTAAAAGTTAAAAATTTCAGGGGTTAAAATAAACTTTCATGTGCAAAACATGTATCATATTCTACCATGCAATTTATAGTATTTTGTCTCAAATCTATTTTTGTTAATAATTCTAATGTAATCTGGGAGGGTCACCTATTATTGTATAGCCCGATAAATCACCTCATTGAAAAAAAAATAACCTTCTTAAACATCAACCTCATTTGTTTATAGGAAACACCTTCATGTAAACCAATTTCTCTATTTTTCAAAGTTTGTTTACACGACAAAACTATCTTCAGTGAACTCTACTTTCTAATACAAACTCATTAATAGTAAGATTATCCTTTTATGGCTGAAATATAGTTGGTCGAATTCTTTCTCTTTTATATTCCTTTTCCAGTTACTTTCTCTCTCATTTCTTAGAACTCAAAATTTAAAATATGATAAAAATAAAAGGATTAAAACATGAATACTCAAAGCTATATGGACCAAATATGTAAAAGTTGAAAATTTTAGAGAGTAAAATGAACTTTCACATGGAAAAAAAAACATTGTGTTCTACCATGCAACTCATGGTATTTTGTCTCAAATATGTTTTTGTTAATAATTATAATTTAATCTGGGAGGGTTACCCTCCATTGTATAGCCCAACAAATCATTCCATGAAAAAAAAACCTTTTTAGACATTAGCTCCGTTTGTTTTCAGCAAAACATTTTTCTAGAAACCACTTTATGCACTTTTCAATAATTGATTACATAAAAAAACAATCCTTGTTGAACTATACTCTCTAATACAAACCCATTAACACCAAAATCATCATTTTTATGGTCAAAATATGGTCGATCAAATTCTCTCTCTCTTTTTTTCGATTACTTTCTTTCTCGTCTCTTAGAACTCAAAAACTGAAATTTGATAAAAATAAAGATTGATTGAGGACTGAAACATAAATACCCAAAACTATATGGACCATATATATAAAAGTTGAACTTGAAAATCTCACGGATTAAAATGAACTTTCACATGTAAAAAATACATCATGTTCTAAAAAAAACAGTATTTTGTCTCAAATCTATTTTTTTTTAATAATTATAATGTAATTTGGGAGGGTTACCCTCTATCTAATAGCCCATCAAATCACCCAATGAAAAAAAACAAAAAAACCTTTATTAGGCATCAACTCTGTTTGTTTATAAAGAAAACACCTTTTTAGAAACTATTTTTTTTTTATATTTTTTAATATTTAATTACATGGCAAAATCATCTTCACTTTAATATAAACTTATTAATATCAAAATTATTTTTTTTATGATCAAAATATAGTCGAACGAATTCTCTTTTTTCACTTTCTTTTCCAGGAATTTTCTCTCTCTTATCTTAAAACTTATGAATTGAAATATAATATAAATGAAGATTGAGGTTTGAAGTATAAATACCCAAAATTACATGGACTACATACGTAAAATTTAAAAATTTCAAGAATTAAAATGAACTTTCACATGCAAAAAATATATCATGTTTTACCATGCAATTCACGGTATTTTATCTCAAATATAATTTTGTTAATAATTATAATGTAATGGGGGAGGGTTACCCTCCATTGTATAGCCCAACAAGTCACCCTGTGACAAAATAAAAAACCCTTCTTAGACACAGTTTGCTTTCAAATGATGGCCACGAGTTAAATTATTTCTACGACTTATTTAAAATCAAATTATAAAATAAATGTCGGTATGAAAATATCACAAATCATTAATAAAGGAAAGAGAAAAGGCCGAAAATGGGTTGCTGATTACAAGTATCCTACGAAACTTAATGGAATTGAATTAGTTATCGAGATTAGATAGAAGCATTTTATGGCTTGACAAAAATCAAAAAAAGAAATAATCGGTGCAGTAAAATAGATATATAGTATCATGTCCATCTACATTTTCCAAGCTCAGCCAGCTAGTTCAGGAGCTATACAGGAAAACAGGTTTCAACTCCATACCCTTCCAAGTAAACTCCAACTTAAATCTGATATTGCCCGAGGATATTTTGTTCCTTTCCATTAACAAGAAAGCTTTGATTTGCATTGAATGACAGAAACGCAAACAGAAATATTGATGAGCTGAAGTATGGGTATGATGGTCTAATCGAGTGTTTATAATAAAAATACCATAAACGAGGGAACAGATGGGCAAATTAAGAGGGCTTCTCGTAGGAATTCTGCTCTCTGAAGTCTGAAATCGCACTTCGTATCATATCAGACACATGGGGTTGGACAAACATGTGAGTGCTGTCCAAAATATGAATGATGAACTTCTGTGATGCCGGTAGCGAAGCATTCAAATTGATGATGAATTGTGCCATAGGTATGTCACTACAATATAAACATGACAAGAGTCCTTCAGTAACAAAGTTAAGAGCAAGGCAAGGTGAAACTAAACAAAAGCCTCCACCACGAGCATGAAATATATGCACATCTAAATGCAATACACCTGCTTGGCCATTCCATTACAAGCAACGAATGACTTCAAATTATAAAATTGATGACAATCACATACCAGCCCAAGAGTGAATGGCTAGAGGTGTATTCACCAGTAAACAATTCCTCAATTTCTTGGGCTGAAAAGGTTTTAAGCTAATGAGATATTTACCAGGATATGAACAACCCTTTAGTGGCATTAACCATCTTGTAGGAGTCTGGAGTCTGAACTGCAAGAAAAGTTACAGGGATCTGAAAGCTAGCACATTTTCTGGGACTGATATAATACCATAAACAAATGCAAAAACATCAGACCGAGACAAAAGAGCCAAAACAACAAAAAGAATCTTATTGTTGGTTTCTACGGAAACCCATGGACCAAAACACGGATTTTCAAATAATTGCTTCACCACCAGAGAGAACATAATTGAATAACAGAGATTTCACATTCAATTACATCAGAAAGCCACCATGTTGGACTTTGTTTAGCAATTTTTTTTCTATTTTTTTTGGAAAAAAAAGGTGTAATCAATTACAATAGCAACAACCAAAGAAAGGGAGAGAGAGGACCTTTTTGACGGAGTCGGAGATTCAGAGGCTGCTGCCGTCGTCAGGAAAGAGAGTGGCTTTGATCGGATTTGGATGACGTTGCCCCCAAGACTGCTGCTCTCTCTGTTTCAAGGAGCGGTCCGGCTAACACTCTAACATTAGGCAGTGGATCCATGGGCTTTGCTCTGATTTGTATCCAATTAGTGGGGTAACACGTAGGTGGATTATGATTCGGGATAAACTTTTTCTAATGTAAAATAAAAATGTTTAGGTGATGATGATATTTATTTTTTTTTGAAAAAAATTAGGACTAGATTATTGATAAGAATGGATTTAATTTGATTAATTTAATAATATAATTATAAAAAAGCCAACAACAATAATAATAATAAAAAATAATGACTAATTGAGAAACATAAACGTTCGTCAACACTATATAGTAAAAATTAAATAAAAATAAAATAATCTTGTTAAGAGAAAAATTAAAAAAAAATTCAAATCTCAATTATCAACAATAATGATGCAATGAAAAAAATTAATTTTAAAAAATAAAAATATTTGACTCGAGTCAGTATGCTAAATTCACAACTTAGTCATGAGACCAGAATAACTCCGTACAAAAAAATTAAATAAAAAATAAAGGTCAACTCTCAAGTAAGCTAAATGATGAAAGAAAAATTTTAAAAAAAATCAATTAAAAAAATATAAAAAATAAAACATCAAGTTAACCTATGTTAACTTGACTAATCTATGACCCATGATATGAGATTGAGATAACCACATAGAAAAAAAAATGAAAAAAATCACAAAGCTTAAGATTCAATAATTTAATGTTGAAGGATGAAATTGAAAAAAAATAATTTAAAAAAAGATCGAAGTCAAATCAAGCTAATTTTCAAAACCCGTGACCCGAGTCATGAGACTAAGATTGCCCTATAAAAACAAAGACAAAAAAAATTATAAAGCAAAATTTTTAATCATTCAAATATCAAGGGATAATTGTTTAAAAAAAACAATCATAAAAAGAATTAAAAAACAAAAAAAATAAAAATAATGAAGACTAAATTTAGTATAAAAATTAAATAAAAAATAAGGGATAAAATTAAAAAATAAAATAAATCAAGAAAATGATTAAAAAAATAACAATTAAAATAATGAGGACCAAAATCAATAGAAAAAATTAAATGAAATCAAATTCTGAGGGATGAAATTGAAAACCAAAATTAACTTCAAAAGGTATTAAAAACAAAACAAATAGCAATCAAAATAATAAAAACCAAAATTGATACAAATACAAATTGACAAGACATATTTGATTTTTGAACGGAAAAACATGAAACCCAATAAGAGAAAAGAGGAAAGAGGGAGGAGAAGAAAACAAATTTATCGGAGCCCAACCATTGCGCTATTATATACATCTGCCTAAACACCGGGTGAGAGAATACGATGTTTGGTCACTGAAAGATGCCTTTGGAGAGCACACGTGTCTCCCGCTCGTTAAAACACCAAATTGACCTTAATCAACTTAATTATAACTAAAACAAATGATGAAAAATACAAAAAAGCCCCAAAACACCACTTCAATTTTTTTATTTTTTTTTTGCTTCTAAGTGTAATTTAATCATTTTATTATGCTTTTAAAAAATAAAAATTCAAAAAAGTCTCGAGTTGTAAATTAAATAAATTTTGCTTTTAAGGATAATTTTTTATTTTACTATGTTTTAAAAATATAAAAACACTGAGTTATCCTCGATTAATTTTGTAATGACCAATGAGCCTTACAAAAAAACCGTAATACTACCACTAACACATTTTAAAAAATAATATAGGCAAAATAACATGATTAAAAAAGTAATTGACAAAAAAACATAGTTTGTATATATTGCGATTGGAAAACATGACTTTTATAGTTTGTTGCTATTCAAAATAACAATATTTAATAAAAATATTAAATGGGCAAGAGAGAAGGGAGTTGAGAGAGAAAAGAAAAAAAAGAAAAAGATATCGAAGACACACCAAAACTCTAATTATGACATCTTCGGTACCATCATGAAAAGTCATCAACGGTGATCCGAGTGGGTCACACTTGCCGCCAAACACAAGTGAGCCACCCTCACCCTTTGGACGATAAGTGTGGCCCACTCAGATTAACTTTGATCACCTTTTTTGATGTCGTTAAATTTGTCTCCTCGAGATTTTTTTATGTTACTAATGTCTCCAAAGTTTTATTCTTTCTTTTTTTCTCTATCTTTCCTGCACATTTAATATTTGTTATCGGATGTCACTATTCTAAATAATGGTAAGTTATGAAAGTTGTGTTTTTCAATCATGACATATATAAATTGTGCTATTTCATCAATTATTTTTTTAATTGTGCTGTTCTGCCAATATCTTTAATTAATTGTGATAATTTGTTTTTAATCCGGTCAAAGTCTTCTCATTGGGCAAATTGTGATTTCTATGGGAAAAAGACAAATAATAGCTTTAAAATGACACTATTTTCTAAGCCATTATTAATGAACTACATGTCGTTCACTACTATTAGGGCAAATCAAGACCTTAGAAGACATGTCATTCTTACTTGGAGTTTTTAAACGACATGTCATTTGAGTTTTAAAGCTAAAGTGTAGGTTCCCAGACGACACGTCGTCCTCTTATATATTAAATGACTTGTCATTCTCTTACCCAATTAAAGTTCCTAATTTCATTGTTTGGCTCTATGAAAATAAAAGGTTGAAAAAAATTCAGGGACCCAAAATTGAATTACGACAAGAAATTTTTTTTTAAAAAATATAATGAACATAACACTAATCTAAATTCTAAAACATATCCAAAAATCAAAATTGAAAGGTGCAACTCCATTCTCGCCAACCACTTTGAGGAGTTTCAATGTTGAAAAATAAATGAAAGTCAAAGCCCAGAATCACTCAAAACGTAATGTTCGATCAAAATTAGGGGTGAAATTGTGGGTTTTGGGACAGAAGAGAAGTGGAGGTGGCGAGTGGGGAAAGGGAATTCAGTGTAGAGTTGGGACTTTTAGGGTTAAAAAGAATCGGCAATGTTGAAAGGAGAATTTGAATTAAAATAAATTTTACACAAGATATCATGGTAGTTTTAAAAGCTGATTTTTATTTAATTATACAATAACTAAAATAAATATTCATGAGAATTTAAAATATTTAAATTCTAAAAAAAAGTATTTATTAAGTTAAAGTCTTCTTTCCTTCCTTGTTTATGCATTTGTTTATTTGATGAAAAATATCTTTTTATTTTTCACAATGTAATTATTTAATAAACAAATCTAAAATAATAAAAATAAATATTTATAAGAATCTCAATAATTAAACAAGGGTGAAAAATTTCATTTCCAACTCCCATTTTCTTATTAATTTATTTATTTATAAAAATATATATTTTTATCCATCGCTTTTAAAACAAATTTATCTTAATCTAAGACACAAGTTTCAAACAAAAAAAAATAATATCTTCATAATTTCTTGTATTTGATTTTTTTTTTTGGCAAGGAGAAAATAACAATGTAATTGTTAGTTTTTTTTTTCAAAGAAAGTTGTAATATCGTGATAATTTTCCCTAAAAGAATAATAATCGAGACAAGTTAATTATAAGCTTGAGGTTTGAACAAAAAAGAAAGAACAAAAAAAAATAAAAATACCAATTACTTGGGTTCTTAAAGAGTCATGTGGAGTGTCTTACCTTGACTGGCATGTAATCATGTTCCACAGGTTTTTTTTTTAAAAAAAAAATATATGAAAGAAGTATTTTATATTTATTACTATCACATTGAGGCAGCACAAGAAATTGCTAAAATTAATTGATCTAATTAAAACTTCTATTTACATTTGATGATACTATAATTTGATTTATTATTATTATTATTAATGATTTTCATTGATCAAAAGAACTCGAAGGGCAAAGCCAACAGCCACGTCAATTGGCCATTGGGTGTCGATTGCTACAAACAGAATGAAATTTTGGATTATCAACCGCATCCAGCAAAACTGGGTAACTTATGAAGCCCGCAGCTAAAAAGCTGTGCAGTCCAAATTAACCACAAACTCTGCAGATCGACTGCCATTACCATGAACCCTATTGTTTCGCTCTTTCCACATCCCATAAACACTTGCATTCCAAGAAAGCCGCAAAATAACAGATGGAGAACATTTCTGTATGTTGCACTGCCCATGCAAACGCAGACCTCCAACCATCCACATTCCTACTAATGCCACCTTTCTGTAAACTACTTTAGAGTATTCACATTCAAGACACAAATGGTCCCTGGTTTTGTCACTGTTACTGCACAAAGCACTGGTTGTATCGATCCATCTGCCATGCTGATATTGTCTAATATCTGTAGAAAATCTGTCCTAGCACTTCAAGCCATGAGATGAAGCTGTGTCTAGGGACGTGAAGTGGTCCCCAGACCAACTTATGCAATCTAATTTACTGCCCTTCAACCTTGAGAAATCCCAAGCACTTCGAACAGAGTATTTTCCATCTGAACCAATCTTTTCATATAACAATATTATCTCTTCAGCTGATCAGTCTGAAAAAATAGTCCTACAAACAGCACTAATAACATTAGCCATATAATCAGACCTCACAGCAGGCCATGCCCAATTATTGGCACGTATAACATCAGCCACTTTCGCAACAGTAGAAGGTCCAGTATGGTGGAAAATTCTCAGGCCGTATTCCTTCACCAAAAGCCCGAAAGGATGTCAAGAATCGATCCCACCATATGTGTCTTCTTCCCATTCCCAAGCACATGATCCATTTAACCCCACACAATCCCTACAGTCACATGGGATTTTCAGGATCCAGATACCTTTTCCTTTCAACTTATAAGCATAAATCCAAGCTCTCGTAGAGAACCTGTTTGCAAGATAAATACCCCATAAATTTCCGAGCACACAAGTATTATTCCACTCTATAATCATAGTCCAAGACCTCCTTCCTGGTTTGGAAGAGTTACAACCCTCCATGCAACTTTAGCACCATTAGCTGACCATTCCTATCCTTTCCAAAGAAAAGCATTACAAAGCTTCTCAATGCATTTAATCAGTTGCAAAGGCAGAATGAAAATAGAACACCAATAGTTCTGGATACTAAAAATGACACGTGAAATTAATTGCATTCTTCCTGCAAAAGACTTTTTTTATGCCCAGTGCAACCCTGATGAAAATCTCTCAAGCACAGACTTACAATCATCAACGTTCAATCTGCCTGTGATCAAAGGAACTCCAAGATACCTTATAGACAATTTGCCAATTTAAACCCACACACACCTCGCAAATCGTTCGAGAGAGAAGAAGAAAAGTCAGCACTGAAAAATTCGTTTTTCGAAGGATTGCATTTAAGGCCTGATACCATGTTAATGCCTGCAAAGAGCTGATTACACCCTGAACAGCAGAAGCACAACCAGCAGCGAAAATCAACAGATCATCAGCAAAGCAAAGATGGGTAGGACTAATTTTCTTGCATTTTGGATGATAAGGAATAATTCAAGAGAACGCAGCATCATTAAGAATGCAAGATAGGATCTCCATAGCAATAACCAGTAGGTCAGGGAAGAGAGGTCCACCTGCCTAAGCCCCCTTCTTCCATCAAAATAACCAGAGACCACCATTAATGGAAAATCATTTGCCCTCATAACGTTAAGAGAAAGCCCCAATGAACCGAATCAAAGGCTTTCATAATGTCCACCTTCAGAGCACAACCTTGAGAATTCCTTACCCTTCATAATTTCTTGAGCCAATTAAAATATGGCCTCCAATTTTCCAAACATGAATAAATGCGGTTGGATTCAAGCTAATTAGAGAAGGCAAGCAAACCTTAACCTATTAGCAAGAATCTTTGAAATGCATTTACAGATTGTGGAGCAACAAGAAATAGGTCCAAAGTCAGCAACCCTGTTTACATTTTGCAATTTTGGAACCAAGGTACTCGCGACGGAATTGATTGCTTTCGAAGGGTTCCTACTGGAAAAGAAACTCAGAACCGCATCAAATAACATCCTCTCCCACAGTACTCCAAGCGTTTTTTAAGAAATCGGCTGAACATCCATCTGGCCCAGCCTTGCTGCCATTCAGGGAGAATATCGTGATTTTGACTTCTTCAGGGGTCACTGGAGCAATTATAGAACACTGTTGCTACCAATTCAGTAATCGACGTTACCCCCACTTAACAAGGCAAAAGCTAAACAAATCAAATTCAAGCTGAACTCGAGTTGCTTCCAACATCTTGAAGAAGGCCACTTAAAACCACATCAATTCATTGAAAGGGTTTTCTTACAACTGTTTTATTTTCAAGATATGTTCCAAGAACTGAATTGAACTCCATCTCGTCACCGAGGAAGAATATTCAAACAAAAAAAAGTAGAATAAAAATAAGAAATCAGCAGAAAGCCACAGAATCACATGACTTGGCCAAAAGAAGTGGAACCTCAAATGTTATTCAATACATCAACAGCATTCTAAACAATCTTACAATCATGGAACTGGAACTATATGAGTTACAACACGCCCTTTATTTTGCACAAGGGAGCAGTTTATGGCATCCAGTATCTCCAATGTCTCACTAAAGCAGGTAATTATCCCAACTAATCATAATCACTGTCTTCCAAGGCGGTAAAAATCATCCTGTAAACAAAGAGTAAAACAATCTTGCTTTATTTGTTTCACTAACGATTACAATAACCTTAAAGGTAGAAGCAATATAGCAATTTCACCCACCAGAAAATCGAAAGAAACAGGAGAACAACGAGATAGCCTAGTTTGAAAAGTCGTTGTTTCTTTTCCCAGTTGAGCATGTTGAATATCTCAGTCACATCTACCAAATGCTGTCTTTGTGTGTAACTAATCAAAAGAATGAAAAAGTTAGAAGAAGCAAATCATATCATGTTCTATCACATGTAGCCAGCAAAGTACAAGCTTAGCATATTCCTAAGATGCGATCTCTACAGCAAAATGAAATGATTTGCATAACGATCCCTTTATGTAATGCATGAGGTTGCTTCTATCAGCGAGATAAGCAAGAGTGTGTTAACCCTAACTATATAAGAAATCAATTCAACTTGTCTGGAAGATCAGGGAAGATCCTGACCCGCCAACCCCAAAACTCAAAAACCATAGCTTGAGAACCTCACAATGGCAAAACAGAGTGTAATACAGGCATGTCAGCTCAACGAATTAAAAAATATATGATAACATCATTATGATTTTACTTCTTATAACTGTTCAAGGTTAAGATGAGAGACAAGCAAGCATTACTGCATCCACTGTGAGTACTGGCAGAATTTTGGACAAGTCTATCTCTAATACGGACATGGCTGGATTATATAAGTGACTGTGTAGATAGACTGACAAACGTGAAATAAACATAGAGCAAGACTCAAAAACTGTGTGAAGCTCGTGATACCCTCAGCTTCATCGGGATACAAATATGTTGCTTTAATAAGAGTTCATGGCACCAAACATGGAACCTCAAGTCTAAGCAGAAATCAAGGCTGTAATTCTAAAGCATTGAAGCCTTCTAAAACTATAGGTACCCAACTACTTTGTTTGGATATTCTGCAGTAAATCTCCTGCTTCTCTCTAACAATCCACCAAATAATCAACTCAACCAATCATAATAGCATGGATTGAGCAGCAATTCGTTGAAAATATCCTATTCACACTGCATTGATGAAATGGTACCCTTTTCACTGGTAAGCAATAAATGTATAGTCTTAATACAGTAGACCTCCCTTCCTCTTAAAAGCTACATCTCTACCTTTCTCCCATAGACAGATAAACAACAATTTTCAGACGCGGGCAAAGTATAATTCTGAACAACAAAGAAGAAGATAAAACTTACAGCCTCACATTGTAATAAAGGTATGGAATACACAAAAGTGACATACACCAGTGCCCTGTAATGAGAAAAAATAAGCACAAAACCCCTTCTGTTATATACTCTGGCAAAATCACTTTATTTATCCGAGATGAGGAATCATAAGGATTGATGTAATCAAACTCCAGATCTGCTAAGGCCATAAGCTGCAGCAAGATTCTTCAAAATGTCAAAATCCATATGCCAACATCATACACCTCAATTTACACAAGCGAACAAATGCCGGACTAATCCATACATGGAGCAATTCCCACGCATTTTTCTTCGAATTTGTTTAGCAATCAATCATCGTCTAAAATCACCTTACTTTTTACAATTACTCCACTAAAAAGCAGAGGCTTTTTTGTTATTTATTAAAATCAGTCTTCACTATTTTTATTATCCACATAAAACAATAAATATCAGACCTAATCAAGTTGGAAAGTGAATTGATCAAAACCAAACAGACAAACAAGCAAACAACCCATCAGCATGAAGTGGACGACAAGCTGACAAATTTAGCTATGCAGCTACCCTGTAAAGAAGCAATTAAAATCCCAGTCGAAATTTAACATTACTAAGTACCCAATAAGCACTCAAAATCAAAGAAAACAAAAGTCTAATTTTCTCAATTTAGAAACAACTAACATTAAAAAAAAAATCACCAAATGCATTAACAAGTAAAGGGGTTCGAAGAATGACCTGGAAGATGACGATAACAAGAAGGGCAATAAGAATGAAGAAGGCTATCAGCCATACAAAGAGATCTCCCATGCTCCTTCCTTACCCTCCCTGCTCTAATGTTTTACTCTCTCTCTCTTCTCCCTTAAGTACTCTGCTTCGTTAGCTCAAGAAAGAGGTAAAGCTGAGATGGGTGCTTATAAATCACTCTTGCACGCACGGGGGCTTTGGTTTTCCTTCTGTCTGAAATGCCACAATTCTTTTCTTGTTCGGTTTTCCTTTGATTTAGATAGTTAAGGTCCTAAGGATGCCAAGTTATGAGTTAAGATAATTACCTAAAACCCCATTCTGTCCTTAAAAGCTGACAAGACTCTTTCAGGGATTAAAAGTACACGACTTGGGGACATTTTTGTCTATTCGTGTCTGTTGTTCTTCTGCTTCGGCCTTAAACTGGGTTTATGAATTGAGTGTCTTCTGAGTCTACGTCGCATGTACATGAGCTCAGACATTAAAATACGTGTTCTGTTTTGTTCTCTTTCTTTTTGTTAGATAAAATTCTTTTTGTATTTTAATAGTTATATTGTTTTTGGATTAATCTTAAACTTTCCATGCGCCAAATTAAATTCCAAAGTGAGATGGAATGGAGATACAACAGATTTCTTATAAATCTCAATTAGTTTCTTAATTTTTTTTTTTGTTCTTATATAAGTGACTGGTTTAATTAGTAGATGACTAGTTTTATCACTCACGCCTATAATTTTATAAGTTATTTTCAAATATAATAAAAAAATATGTTAATGGTATAAATATATTTTTAAATATCATGAATAGAAATCTTCATGATAATTTATGTAAATTATATAGTATATAAAATTTGAATTTTTAGTGTAAATTATTGATTGTCCAGTTTTATTTTTTTAACATTATTTTATTATAGGTTAAAATTTAACAACAATCAAAGCTCGGAAAGGTTCCAAAAATAGATGTTATTATAGGTTCTTATACAAGTGAGATGGAATGTGATGTTTTTGCATAGAATTAGTGTTTAAATATGAAATATTTTTGTTTAGTGTTGAAATTTATGAAAAGATTAAAAACAATCCGTGGAACCTTGAATTAGAAGGTGAGGCCACCGAGTATCAAAGAGGACAATGATGGAATAGATTTCTTTCATGTTTATTTTGATTAAATAAAACTTGTTTAGGGAAATTGTAAAAAAGAAACACGCGACTCTTTAGAGGGGTTTCATCCAAAAGGACTAAAGGAAAGGGTTTGGTTTATGATAATTGAGTTGATGTGTTTTAATGTCTCCTAGTTGATTTTTGTTGGAATTAATTTTAAA
>Ga0325410_1000966_pt1 | contig 31067 bp, 13 predicted proteins | sample PopdelMetagenome_16_FD_206182 | JGI IMG/M metagenome (GOLD analysis project Ga0325410, IMG submission 206182) | Populus deltoides microbial communities from Bellville, Georgia, United States - Xylem-PdIQD-R3 | ecosystem: Host-associated > Plants > Phyllosphere > Stem > Wood/Secondary xylem...
TTTTTTTTATTATCTTTAATAACGTCTACTGGCAATAGCGTGGCATTGACTAGTTATTCTACAAGGCTACATTGATATGCATGCGCGCGTTCATACTGAAAATTAGAGAAGATCACATTTGGACGTTTTGGCTGTTGAACAATTGGGGTTTCTTGCACGAATAAGATTGTGTACTTCATATCGATATTTATGGATATTATTAAATAATTAATTTAATTTAAAATTTTAAAATTTTTAATTAAAATTTTAAAATATAATTTATATTATTTTTTAACATATTTTTTTCAAGTAAAATCTTTTTAAATTTGAAACTCACACAAATTCATAATATCTTATATTTAATTTTTATCAAATAAATAAAAATAATAAAATTTAAACTCGTAACTTGGTTATTAAAATTCTAATACTATATTAAAAAATTAATTCAATTAAAAAATTTAAACTTTTTAGATAATATATCATAATATAATTTACAGTTAGAGTCCTTACCTTGTTGAAAACACCTTGAATCATATCACCATACTGCCCATCAAACTCGACGAATACGTGTGGTATAGAGTAATTCAATCGTCTCAAAACTTTGTCAAAGAGTTCAACGCAAAAGCCTACAGGCCACTCCTCGCCAGGTCGAAATGTCACAAACTTATCGAACGAGGTTCTTTTAGGGACTATTATTCGCCATGGCTTTGCTTCAGTAGGCATTGCCCATCCTTTTGGGTCTCGGCCGTTGAGATCCCCAGGCCAAATCACTGGACCGGACAACCCTCCCGAGGTTTTACCACCATCACTGTTTCTGCACCTTCCTTTGCCTTGTTCCACGTAGAGGGTATCCGAGAAACCGCAATTTGGCAACCAAAAATCCAGTTCTTCACATTTCTTCCCAACCACATTAACAATCCTTAATGTAGGAGCATCTGACAGCATCCCATCCTTGAAACGTATTCTACCACTCAAACCAGTGAAATCGGTTTCTAATACGCTGTTTAGAAACATTTTTGGACTAGTAATGTTGCTACCTAGTTTTTCTATGGCCTGTGTGATAATACCAATGCTGTCATAGGCTCTTAATGCTTGAATTCCTGGCTGAAAATCATATTCATTTAGATACTCTGACCGGAAAATTTTCTGGAACAGTGCTTCGAATCTTTTGTAAGAACTGTTGGAAGAATAGTAGGTTTTGATTCCTAGAGTGCCTTCCATAGAAGAAAAAACAGGATTGTCCACAGAATCCAAGAAACTAGTAATACTGTTTCCAACTATCCAGACTGTGTCATTGCCTACAAGCCCCGCTTTCTTAGCTTCTCCGAAAATACAAGTGAGCATAGGCAAAGATGACTGAAGAACAATAAAAACACGAGCTTCTGTTCGATTTTGTAGCTTCATAAGCTCATCTTGAACAACATCTTTTGGATCTGTTAAAAATGAAAACGGTGGAAGAACCAAGCGGTATTCAATCTCCGAACCAACCTCTTGTAGAGCCTGGGTTAAAAGAGCTAAATTGCCAGATTCACTTCCTAACACGTCATCTTCATAAATCACTACTACCCTTTTCCAATTATAAGAATGGACAAGAGCTGCAATGCATCTCATCTGTTCTGACCCATCACTGGCCATTCTAATTAGAAAAGGCCAACGAAGTGAAGTTAATATCGGGGTTCTGGCTGGTGCTGCAAATGAAAGAATTGGAACTTGAGACTGGTTTCCAATATTAGCAACCAGGACTGCTTCCTCCCATTTGTCCATGCCAATAATCACTTCCACTTTCTTCTCTTTGATCAGCTCTTCAGCTGCAAGAAAAATTGACCGGTCACTACTGCTTTAAATCTTGTTAATGTTAAGCTAGAAACTCAAAATCATTTATTGATGGCTAGATTATTACCTGCATAAGCTGCTTGAAGAGGGTCTCCTTTAGGATGCTTGAAGTGAAGAGAGAGCTTGTGGTTTCTTGAGATGTCGTTGAAGTTTTGGACTGCAATTTCCATTGCTGTTTTCTCTTCTTTCCCTGAACGGGAATTATCATCGATGATAGCACCGATATTAGTAACCTTGTTCGTGCCGGCCACAGCTTCAACTCCATCAGAGAGGATGAGAAGGAAGGTGATGAGCACAGATAAAAGAAAGAAAGGTTTTAGAACTTTATTAACAGGAATTAGAGGGCAAGTACTTTGTTGGGAATTTACTTTGGTGAACAAATTAGCCCTTTTCATTCTGTTATACGAAGTTTTGATTTTGAAAGTCTTAGAACCCTTATAATACATGGATATACACACACACATACTCACCAAAGATTTATCTATAGAAGGGGAAGACCACATAGAATCTGAAATTGCTAAGAAAACTGGTATAGTTGAAGATTCTATCTGACCTGGACCACATCTAACTATTTGTCCTTGGAACCCATGCAAGCTACCAAGAATGGTGTCGTAACGTCTAATATTGAAACTTTGACTTTAATATGCACCCTAAGTATTTCTAGATTCTACACCATAACTTGCATAAAAGCAAACTACATGAGCTAATTAATAATTGCCTACAAGAGTGATCAAATTTCTTGTTTTCATCACACCTCTCTCATATTTGGGGGATTGTTTCGGTTTAGGGATGCGATTGCATGTTTTAACGAAGTGTGTGATACTAAATAATTGTAATTTATTCAATCTTTATATTTTTGGATTGCTTAACAAATCTAAGAAGAGCTAAAACTAATAAGGACCATATTATTAGAAATTGTTGTTTAATATCAGAATGAATCCATTTTTTACCGACAATGGCATGGCGTAATCAATTATAGGCTAAGACAAGAAATTACTTCCTTAATATCAGTAGATAACTTTCCAAACAAATAACTGTACTGAATTTTATCATGTTTTCCATGTAGCTTTACCTTATTTATTATCATTTTTTCTCTAGTTGTTGCGGTACTGGAGTTTTTGCCATATACCCTTAATCACCATGTTTTCTTCCTTCTTCCAATCATTTTCTCCTCGTTGAACTTCTTCTTCACGGCGAGCTGTTATCATTGATAAACAAAATTTAATGCTCGTGAGCTTTTTTTGCTTCTAATGGTTTCTATTGAGCTTTTTTCGCTTCTATAGTACTGTCTGTAAATTGTTTCTTTAAGAATTCAACAATTTTTTCCCGTGTCACGGGCTTTGGTTATCTGATTTTCCATTGAAATTAGTGAAGAGAATTGAAGGATTGATGTTTTGTTTGGATGCTGATTAATTCCTTTTATGTTTCTCTGGCCCAGTTAGGTGTGCGTTGTTGCTCCAAAATTGTTCAACATGCATGAAAAGATCCTAATACATTACTTCAATTCTAACAGTAAAATCTTCCTCAATATTCTTTATTCCCTTGTATTTGCTAATTAAAATTACTAAGCATTTCTTTTGTTATAAGGATAGTCATACTCATTATCATAAAAGAAAAGAAACTGTTGTCCTCGCACTTCTAATTAATTCAAGCTTACGACCTCTCTCCATGTTCACATCGTTTCTGAGAGATTGTTCAATAAAAAAAGCTTAGGATATTTTTATTTGTTTTTATGTTTTAAAAATATTTTTTTATTTTTTTACTTCAAATTAATATTTTTTTGGTGTTTCAGATCATTTTAATGTGCTGATGTAAAAAATAATTTTTAAAAAATAAAAAAAATATATTAATTTAATGCATTTTTGAGTAAAAAATATTTTAAAAAACAACCGCTACCACACTTTCAAACACCCTCATAAATCTCTAAAACATATAAACCATGCTTCACTCTTCACTTCAAAAGAAAATGAAACGATGAAGGCTGTTTTTTTCCAATTCTTTTACGAGAGGATGCCAAGAACAACCATTCCATTTCTTAGTGAAAGATTTAGGTTTAACTGATTGCAATGATAATTCTTATTTTTATATTTTGGATACTCAAATACCAAAAAAATCCGGACTGAAACTTGATTTCTTTTCTTCAACCGATAACACGAGCTAGATAAAGAAAAGAACCCTATAAAAGAATTTATGATGAATTGCAAACAATAAAAGAAAATAAAGAAAAGTAAATTGAGGGGAACAAACAAGTGGCTAAAATTAGTGTAGTAAGAACAAATCTTAAACTTGCCTTATCCTCCTCTGGCTATACAGAATTGGAATGGTGGTTTGATGTCTCCTTCGAAGAGGGCTCTATACCTTGATACATTACAACAGATGATGGGGTTGGTGAAGAAGATGATGCCACAAACTATGGAAAGAAGTTTTTCTGTGTGAAGAAGATCATGCCACAAACTATATATAATTCAATTTAATTACACATATTAAAGAAACAGATTAAAATTATATATATTTCAAATATCACAAAACAGAACATTTTTCTTCCTTAACAGGGTTTTGAAGAAGAGAGATGAGCCTTCAGCTTTTCGAATGCCTTCTGGCACTCTTTAGGAGTCAACTCAAAATTGGAAATGTTGTTCAAACTTTTGAAGAAGGGTAGGCAAATATTCTCCTGGATGTGAGATGAATCCGTGTAGGACTACTAGTCTTTTAATGAGTCTCTAGACAGACATCCCTAACATACTGTAGCGGAGTCACATTCAGTATGGCCTAGATTTTCTTGGGGTTTGCAAAATTTCTTTATTGTTGAACAGAAAACCTAGGAACTGCCCTCCTTTTATTGTAACTGCATAGTTTGTTGGATTCAGCTTCAATTGATGCATGATGCATTTGTAGAACATAAAATAGTTCTTACAAACCTTGGAGGTGTTGGTCAAAGGTTATACTTTTAATAAGCATGTCATTCGTGTAAGCTTTTATATTCAAGATCAACTATTATGCTGTTACTTATTTTTAAAGCCATGCATAAACAAAAAAAAATACCAAAAAAAGTAAAGAAAAAATCAAAAAATGATAGAAGAAAAACAAAAAAATATATCTCTCCATTGAGAAGAACATACCAAAATACCCAAAAAATTTGTCAGTATCACTACCAGAAAATTGATGAATACAAACAGAAACATCGACAAATTTTTTCTGTTGGTATTTTGCAGTGATATATACCGACCGAATTTGTTCATCTCTAACTCTATCAGTAAATATCGATAGAAATATGTCGTCGGTATATACCGAGAGAATTCCAATCGGAATAGAAGGAACAAAAAACAAATCAGTACGATGACGTATAAGTTTAACTTACAACGTTTTAATCACATCTATTTCTAATGAATTTGTTATTTATAAATATATTTAACTAACAACATGTTTTTTTCTTATAGACTAGGGCTCTTGGACGTGAGCCAAGCCCTATAAATTGTTTTGTGGAAACACATGTGCAAAGTGAAGACCGCCAAAAAAGGGTGCAGCAATTCATCGACAGCCGAGCTCAACACTTTGTGGTATGTTGGTTTTCAACCATTTTCTTTCTTAAGTTATTATTTTCTTGAATTTTATGATTTCATTTTTTATTTCCAGGAGACATATAACATTTGGTTGAAGGAGAGATACGAGAACGATCCGGATTTATGGTTGGAGGCAGGATCGTCTGGTGAACCCGATAGAAATTGGATGTACGGACTCTCCAATACTATGGCCGAGAATTTATAGACGGCCTGTAGTATTTCAACTATTGGGAGCTCGCAATCGATACCGAGCACTCAATCTCTAGAGTTCGCAGCCTTGTTAGATTAAGGAGTGCATGAACATAAAACCCATTTCAATGAAAAATATGAACGACTATCTACAGATTATGAAGAACTCCGCCGAATGGTTATGGATATTGGATCACATATGGGTGGTACATGTGCACCCCTCTTATTGGCCATAAGGTCCTAGGGATGACCAACCTCCTCCTTCTCATTCTTCAACACCGTCATTGTTCTAGTTCCATTTTATTTGCATGTATATATTTGTAATAAATATTTGGCTTTTATATTAAGATAATTTATTTTTAGATACATGAATTTTATACAAATTTAATTTTTTTAATTATTTTCTTTTTCTGTTCAATAGATTTTTAAAAATATATATTTTTTTTAATTATTATAGGGGGTTACCAAGTACGTCGATATATTCCAAAAACTTGGAAAACAATTACTGCAAATGCCACTTCAACTGTTATATCACCGACAAAATTATTGTATATGCCACTAAAATCACTGACAGAATAACTTTATTGGTATATTCCAGCAAGTAATTTGTTTTTGGTGCGCATTGTCCATCTTCAAAACCATCGATTTGTTTTATTAGCGATTTCCATATCAGAAATTACGGACGAGATTTCTTCCGACGACCGGTTTCCATCAGTGAATCCATTGGTAAAATACTCACCAACAACATATTAGAGTAAATACCAACAGAATATTTTATCGGTAAAACTATTAAATATGATAATGTATATTTTCGACTAAAGTCCTATAGGTAAAGAAAATTCAATTAGAAAAGAAAATTTCAAAATTGAGTGTTTAATAACTAAATTGGAAAAATTTTAAAGGTTAATTGAATTTATTGAGGGCTTAATTACAAGAAAACATGATTCTTGAAACTAATTTAGGCTTTAATTGGAAAAAAATTAAATTATGGGGGCAAGATTGTAATTTTTAATAGCTAATTTGGTCAACATGGATATAATTGCATAAATATTGATGTTTAATGGGCAATTAAGGACTTAATTGAATAAATCAGAAATCAAAGACCAACTTGCAAAAGACGTGTGACTTCGGGGACTAAAATTATTGAAATCAGGGGCCAAATCAAAGAGAATTGAAAGTTTGATGGTCGTCTGGGGGTCCAATTAAACAAATCAAAGACTAAGGACCAACTTGTAAAGGGCGCTCAAATTTGGGGCAGATAATTGAATTTGGCATGGTGAAATCGCATGAAATTTAGAATTTAAGGGGGAAATACAAGTAAAATTAAATGAAATTGGAAGAATATGGATTAAATTGAAGTTTGCCAAAACTCATATTAAAAAACCTTAATTTCTAAGGTTTAGCCAAAACGACGTCGTTTAGCTACTGTGCACCTTTTTCTTCAGCAGTTCTGAGATCTCTAAGGCTATAACGACCACCATTCAACTAAGAAATACCCCCTCTACAACCTCATTTCAATGAAATCAAACTTTTACATCCTATTTGTTCCAATGATCTCAATAACATCTTGTTCACGATCAACTACCCTTGTGTTTTTAGATTCTATACTGACAGAGTAGAAAATTTCAATCGAATGAATATGGAGCTACAGACCTTCAAATTAAGCAAGATTAGATCTAACATAAAGGTATGCACCACCTCTACCATGACCAGGTGATCTCAAGTGACATTAACGTTAGTGTTGCTCTAACAAAGCCACAAAAATGGTCAACCCAATCAATCTTAACTGAGACACTCATCTGCACATAACCACTTAACATTTTCATGTGTTCACACTGAAAAAATCCAAGTGGGTTTTTATCACGGGTTTAAAACCTTTCTCTCAAGATCAAAAGGTCAAAAACACTTCACCTTGGCCTTCAAGTTTGTTATAAAACCACCTAAATCCAAAACTATTAATCTAGGGGTGAGACCAGCTTAGTTTTGGTTTGTTAGAACCCTAACAAACTCATCTCGAAGCTCTGAATCTGCCTATAAAATTAGAGAAATCATAGAATAAAAGGGGGAGAAAAAGGAGAGAAAGAAAGGAAAGAGAGATTTTGATTAAGGTTCAAGTGATTCAATCAAGGTCATGATCTTAGGAAGGAATTTAGCTTGCATTTACTGTGTTTGGAGAAAAGAAAGAAGAAAGCAGCATCAGAAAGCCATTCCTATTTGAAGATTTCAAACTTGAAAGGTATATTCTTACAAACCTTGAAAGTGGAGTCCATAAGGCTTGCAAGATTGATTTTATTATTTAAATGCAATGTTTTCTTCTAGGAGAGCGGTCTCGCTTGGGCAAGCTAAGAGGACCTTTCTAGTTGTTTCCCTAATGAAACATGGAGGACCATGAAGTAGTGTAATCGCCTCCTCTACCCGAATGTGACTTTCCATGGCTTGTTTAACCTTCAGTAATCTTCAATCTGGTAGAGCGCACAAAAACCTCCACAAAGGCTTTTTCCCTTACCCCATTTATAAAGGTTTCAAAAGCTACCGGTTCGATCAATTCTTCAATCTTAAGCATTTCCTTGTTGAATATTTTGAGGTATGTTCTAGTAGACTCATTCCATGTTTGGGTGATTCCAAAGAGTTTAGTGAAACTCTTTTTAGTTAGAATACTCATACTAAAGTGTGTCACTGGCTTGGTATAAAGGCCATTAAAGCTGGCGACTAAACCTGGTTTTAGGTTGTTATACCATATTCTTACTAAACCTCTAAAATAGAGAGGATCTTATATATGACATGGCTATCTTGAATGACTAGCTATAAACTATTGCGTATATTTTGTACATGTTCCTCAGGGTCTGTAAGCCCATCGTAATTGTCTATGGTCATTTTGGTTGTGATGTAATCTTTAGGTATGCGTGTGTTCAGCATATGACTAGACAGAGAGGAATCTTCATTCTAATAAGGAGAGTAGACATCCTTACGAATGAGTTCTTCTTCTAGTTGTTTGCCACTCTTACGCCTATTAGGCTCAGAAGAACTTGATGTCTATGGTGTGGAATGGTGTGATAGGCAGACTGTGTAATATCTCACATCAGCGGGTGAGGACTTAGGGGAGGGTCTTATATGAGCATGCTCACATTGACTAGTAAGACGTGTTTTGGGGCCATATGTGGCTGCCCAAAACAAATCCGTGAGGCCCATGGGCCAAAACAGACAATATCTTACTAGTAGGGTAGGGTGTTACAGTTTGGTATCAAAGCACGGTTGTGATTCAATAGAATTAATCAAGGTAAGCATGCTCATATAAGGTCATCTCCCAAGTCCTCACCCGTCGATGTGTGATATTACAGATTGCCTCATTATTACATTACCAAGATGGATTCTTGGAATAACCACTTTGTGCCTAAGTGTTATGAAGGTTATGCTTCTTTCTATGGCTTGATGACCTTTAAGGTTAAGAATCCTTTAATGGATCATTTTTTACGCATCCTTCTAGATAATATAATCATCTATGGAGGTGAGTATAGAGATGCATCAACTTACTAAGGAGGAGTTGCAATTAGTGGAGATGGATTTTATCTTCCTTGTTGATTTCCCAGAACTACATAGATGAGGAGTTGTATATGTTCCATCAACTGTTGAAGAATTGGGTGTGCAGGGGTTGGAGTATCTAATGTGGCAAGAAGATCAGTAACTCGTTCTATTTCAGAAATGTCTTGTTTATCTATCATTGATGATGGTAATTAGGAAAAATAATATAACAATAAAGTTATTTATGACTTTTTATAAATGTTCCCACAAACAGCGCCACTGATTATAATATCCCACATCAGCGGGTAGGATTTGGTAGCTGACCTTATTAGTAGTGCTGGTTGCTGACTTGTCAGACGCATTTTATGGTCATGCATGGTCACTAAGAACAAATCCGTGAGGGCGGTAAGGCTCAAATCGGATAATATCTAGCAAGTTGGGTTAGGCTGTGACATTTGGTATTAGAGCAGGCCTCACTGGCTGTGCCGACGGGGTCGTCGAGCTCCTTAAAGGGAGTGAATTGTAATATCCCATATCGACGAGTGAGAATTTGGCAGCTGGTCTTATTAGTAGTGTTGGTTACTGACTTGTCAGACGCGTTTTGGGGCCATGTATGGTCACCAAAAACAAATCCATGAAGACAGTAAAGCCCAAAGTGGATAATATCTAGCAGGTTAGATCGGGTTGTACCATTTATGATGTCCTAAAATTCAAGATATATAAATAAAATATTATTTAGTTTTTGAGATAGTAGTTAATCAATATGTTCATGTATATGGACTTCTTCTTCTTAATCTAAAAAACTTCGAGTTTACAATAGAAATTTTGAACACCTGCAAAAACAATCTTAATTGAAAGGACTCAAAAACCCTTCAATGATAAAATTAGTATTTTTATGGGAAATGTATTAAATAACTTAGAGCACCTTCAATATTTTACTATTTGTAATCAAATTGTATTTTAAATTCAAAAACTAGATAATTGAAAAGAAATCAAATTCAAAACAATGAATGATAATATTTAGCATAGATGCAGAAAGTTCAAATCCTTTTCGTATCTGTGAACTAACAGATCAAAGTAACAGTATAAAGAAACAAAATTTTGATTTTGAAGGGGAAAAAAGGGTTTTTATTGGATTTTGAAGAGAATAAATCTAGGGTTTTGAAATCTAGGTTTATTTCCTTTTATATATATTCATTTCAAATCAAATATGGGATTTGTGTTTTAGGAGCCTGTGCATGTTATTTTTTTAAAAAAAAAAATTGATGTTATTACAGAAACTAAGAAATTCAGTGTTTTCATTAGAAAACAAAAAAAAAACAAAAATTTAATGGTAGAATTATGAAATAAAAACATGGAAATAATGATTTTGATAAAGTAACCTGCAGCCACGTACGCAATGTTAACGAAAATCAAACGGTGATGTGTCAAATAATGATGTTTAAGCCAAGGAAAGAAACTTATCAAAAGTTAAATGAAGTCATTGATGACCTAATGCAGTCTTTTGTTGAAATTGTAAGTAATTGGTATCTTTGCGCAAAAACAAGGGGTTGGTTGAAATTGTGGTGTTTTGAGTGTTTTTTAAATATTTATTTTTTAATTTTTTTTTAAACCCTTATGGTTAAACAATTAACGAACAGTCTAAAAATTAGGGTTTCGGTCAATTCTGTTTGATAATTCTTTTTTTGAATATTTGGGATTTTATGGAGAAACTAGTTCCATACACTTTTTTTTATTTATTTAGATTTAGTTCCCTACACTTGGATAAATGGATATATATTTTGTAAATCTTTTTTTGGATTGGGTTATTTGCATTCTCCAGCATAATTGAAGTTTTGTGAAATAATTAAGGATGACTAGGAATTGTTAAGGCAACATAAGATTGTCACACGAGCTGACATGTAATTTTTCATATTTTCTAGATTCAATTTAATTACTTGTGTATTTAGGAATTAACTAGTAGTTGATATGTGTACTTCACCGCAGTCAAGGTCAAAAAAAATTATAATTAAAAAAAAACAATATTCAAGCATACCTAACATATTTTAAAGTATAAAAATACTTCCGTGACTTGGTCATATATTAAGTCAAATAAAATAATTTAATTTAATTATGATAAAAAAACAATGATGATAAATGTAATGATATCAATTCTGGTTAATATTTTGTATCCTTTACTTAAATTATAAGACTAAAATTACTGCATAAAAAAATTATAGAGATTAATTTTTAATAATTAATCCAACATTAAATGATTAAATTAAAAAATGGATCACTCTAAAAAATGGATCCAAAGAAAAAAAATAATTAAAATAATGATGATAAAATATGACACAAAAATAAAATAATATAAAATGATGTATCGAAAAAATAAAAAAAAACTCAATATTTAATAAAACAAATATTGAATGATGAAATTAAAAAATAAAATCAGTGTAAAAAGAAAGAAGACCAATATCAATCAAGGTTAACATCTCATACTCATAACTTGGCCATGAGATATGGATGACAACACTAAAAATACTACGAAACTCAATTCTTAATCATTCCAATGTTGACGGACTCAATTAAAAAAAATTAATTTCAAAAAAGGATTCAAAGCAAAACAAACAATTAAAAGAATAAGAATAAAATCTAATATTAAAATAAAATGAATTAAAATGATGAGGGTAAAATTGAAAAACAAATTCAGTTAAGGAAATGATATTAAAAAAAATAAAAATCAAAATAATAAGAACCATATTTGATATAAAAGTCAAATAAAACTAGGTGGTAAGAGATGAAATTAAAAAAAAAATATAAAACGTATCCTAAAAAAATAAAAAGCAATAAAAAAAAATGAAGAATACAATTGAAATAAAAGCATATGGGAGGACAATTTTTTATTTTGCTAGAACAACGTGAATCCTAAAAAGTGGAGAGAAAAAAATTTCATCGTCGTCAAACCACTATTCGTAATGGCACACGCACCATCTCATTGGATGTGCCGCCACTCAACTCTTTGAATGACACGATGGTTGGACATTATTAGCCATCGTAGGAGGCTGCACGAGCCGTCTAAAGGGCATGAGTAACCCTCACCTAGTGGCATGTCCCTTTTCACATGCCAGCTATTTTTTAAAAAATTAATATTTATATTTATTAAAATACAAAAATACCTCTCAATCAACATAATAATAAGAAAAAGAACTTAAAGAAAAGACCAAAAATCCCCTTAATATCAATTTAATAATTTTATGATTAAAAATAATTAAATCATTTTATTGTGCTTAGAAAAACAAAAAGACTAAAAATCCCTTGAAGGGAGGTTTTATATTTTTTGTATTTAAGGGTAAATAAGTTATTTCATTATGAAAAAAAATATGTGAACATCAATTTATCCCTGATCAATTTATTAATGACTAATAAATTATGAAAAAAAAATTGTATTTTCCCCTAAGCAAGTTAATAGGTTCTGTTTGAGAATGGTAAATTAGTTATTTTACTATATGAATTCATAGTGAAATATGAGTGTGTGCATGGTAAAAGCTGTGTTTTTTTTCCATAATAAATAATAATTTCTAGGATATAATATAGATAGGAAAAGACAAACATGGCTAGTATTGTACACGGTGATGCTTAATGAGATGGGAGAAATGTGATTAACATGTCAACATTGATATAAAAGTTCCCACAGCTTGGAAACTATGCATATATACTTATAAAAGTTTTAAGAATTCAGAATTTTAATCTGTGTAGGTTGGATTTGTGAAATTATTATTTTTTATTTTCATTTACGTTAGATTTTAACTTGTGTTGGTATTCATATTGTGATAATAAGCAAGCATGTAAATAAATGAAATTATACAATGCTAAAAAGTTGTTTCAATTTGATATTAATTAGTATTTATTATCGAACCTCCAACTAAAACCGGACAAGAGTAATTAATTGTAGCATTATTAATTTTTAAACTCAAGTAAAAAAAATAATATATAATTTCCTTTTAAATATGTCAAGTTTGATAATGATACAAATTAAAAATAAAATAAATTTATTTATTTATTAATTTTTATCCACCATTAATTAAATAAGATAAAAAGATAGTAATCATGTCTTGTATATTAATATCAAACACAATTTTATTTCTGTTTTTTATTTTGTCTTGTATATCAAAAATTTTGTCTTGTATATCAAAGTATTATTTTTTTCATGCTAATATCCTCATACCAAGTCTGACTAACATGTGGGCCATGAGGTTCAATTAAAACGACATTGTTTTCTTTTTTTTTATTTTAGTATTGATCTAGCCAAATCAAGCGAGTTATATTAAATCAATATCTTATTTAATTCAAAAATAAATCCACCCCAAATCCAACAATGTTTATAATAACATTATCAAGATGCAGCCTCTTGTGTCATGGATTGTTTTCAAGATACTGGTTTATGTTTATTAGCATTAATGCATAGTTATAAGATCGTTTAAAGGTCTGGTTATTAATTGAGGGATCAACTTAAAAGTTAGCAGTTAACTCAAGTTTTATTTTTTTGTCCAAAATGTTATTATTTTGGATAAAAAAAAGTTAAAAATAAAAATTAAATGATATTATTTAGAAAAAAAAACATTAATTGAGTTTTATTTAAGTTTTAACTAGGTAATATGAATTTGATCAAGATAGCTCTCTAAACAATTCAAAAACAAATTTGGCATGAGTTAGAGCCCGAGTGAGTCATCGAATTCACTAGTTGGGCTAGTATAACTATGCTTTAATGGCGCAATTTTTTGTAATTTCATCCCAAGAGTTGAAAATAAAGCTTGTTCATCACGTATGATGATCATCCGCTGCGAAGTGTTTTTCTTTGGGGAAAAATGGATTTTTCAGCAAAACAATGATGCATGAAACTTAATTGAAAATTATACATAAATCAACCAAACATTAAAGCGAATTCATTCACATCATGCTCTCTGTTCTGTTTTACATAAAAAGCCAATCCAGGAAAACCATTCAATTCAAATAAGACTTTGAAAAAAAAGAAGACATGATTCAATATGAAGAAATGAATCTACACATGCTCTTCCCCAAATTCTGATACACCTTTACTACCATAATGATACAGAATATTCATCGTCCTCCGCACCAAAAGACTATAAGAATTACTTACCTATGGCATAATATTCATCGTCCTCCGCACCAATTTCATCTCTACAGCTCCGAGTCCTTGATGATCTCTCCCGAGTAGGTATCCCGCGAAAAGATGTTACTCTCAAGTCTGATCCACCTTCTTTCTCTATTTGATCACCGCCATGTACCATACTTTCCTCTATAGGCGGAGCTGAAGGTTCGGCACCACTGTTCATGGCCTTCTCCCCGGCTGGCTGGATCATTGGCTCGGCGTCGGTTCGACATATGGGACATGTTGAATGTGACCCAAGCCACATATCAATACACTCTACATGAAACGTGTGTTTACAATTTGGTAACACCCTAACCGTGTCACCTTCCAGTATCGTACCCAAGCAAATCGAGCACTCCACAGGTTCACCGTGATCAGTCTGGCCAGCTAACTTATATGTGAACAAAGGAAGTGAGGATATGACCAAAGGATCAAGCCCTCGCTTGGGTTGCTCAATAGATTCTTCTATATCCGGTGTGGGTTGCCTTCCTAGACCATGAAAGAATAAGGCATGGCGTCTCCTTTGCTGGCGTCTTAGCCGATGTCTAGAGTAAAGATGGAGAAGAACTAACAGCAACACAAAGCCGAAAGAACACAGGAACATGGCAAGCATGACCTTCTGGCTGACACCTTTCTTGTGATCATCATCATCAGAACCACCCATAGTTACTTTAATTGACGAAAGGGATGTTGATCAAGTTCTTGTTTTTCTTGATTTCTGATCAATTTTTTTTGTGTAAAGAAGTTGTTCACATTGCTTCGCTAATTTCAATAACAGAATATGTTGGGTGAGGCTTTGGAAGATGTTGCCGGAGGAGGAAACCCTTGCACCCGAATCTTGACTCTCAGGATGCGGTCATGATCTCTTAGCACTATAAGGATTATTTATATTGGTATGAGGATTAAAGGTCAAGAAATTACCATTTGCGCAAGTAAAGAAAGATGGGAGCAAAATTCAAGTGTCTTTACTTGAAAAAGACAACCTGGTACCAGAGCAACGAGGGACGTGCTCCTTGATGATTGGACAAGATTTCACAAATAACAAGTTCTAGGAAGGTTCCGCATGGAAGAAACGCAACGGAACCTGGAGTAGTTAACTCACTTTATGCCAATGGGTTTCTAGATTATCACTGGGGAAACAATTGTTTTAGAAATGAAGAAGAGTTCATATGTGATGAATAAAATAAAAGTTTACTAATTTGTAATGATTAAGCAGTAAATGTGCTTTTTCAAAAGGTTAATTAAAATAATATTTTTTTATTAAAATTAATTTTTGATATTAATATAACAGAACAAATCAAAAATACTAAAAACAAATAAATTTTAACAAAAAAAAATATAAATTCAAACTCAATTTCCACCCATCAATGTATTAAAGGGGTCCATGATCATGACCTGGTTGCGTTGGCCTCGAAATATCTTAGTCCAAGGTGCATGTTTTTCTCCTCTTTACGTAATCTATTACCTTATCATCTACTTTCCTGAGTTATTTTAACCACCACAAAACTTTCCTGAGTTTTTAGTCAATGGACCACTTTGATGTGGGGACTGCGAACAAGAATTGAAACATTTGTTTATTCAAGATTGGGACCTCTTTTATTAAATCCCAATTGAAACATTTGTTTATATGAGATCTTTTCGTATTAATCTAGAAGAAAAACATCACCGGATTTGTTTGGTTAAAAATATTATTTTGATATTATAGAGTTTTAATGATGAACAAGATAAAGAATCTTAATCTAAATGTTCATCTACTAGAAATAAAACAAAAATACAAGAGGTGTAATTAAATCAAAACGATCAATAATTAATTCAATAGGTTTTTTTGGGACAAATATTAGCAATATATTAGCTTCAAATCAGTGATTATGATTTATCCTCTTTAATTAGGTTCAGGCTCTACATATCTACTTCTTTTGAGTTTTTATCATGTGAATCATAGGGAGATAGGGTAAATATCCCTTTAGACTTTGGTGTCATGGCCATTAATTAAAAAGACCGTTTAGAAGAAGCCCTCCCTACAATAGAAACGTAGTCCACTTGGACTTGGACTTTTCTTTTGCTTTTCATAATTTCATCTATTAAAGCATGGTATCTAAAGAGAATTTGAGGGAGGGAGGGAGGAATTATTTATGCTTTGACTATACAAAATAGAATTCTCCTAACATAATGGTCCCGTAGCTCAGTTGGTTAGAGCGTTGGTCTTATGAGCCGAAGGTCGCGGGTTCGAGCCCCGCCGGGACCATTAGTATAAATCACAATTTGCTTTTTTTGTCTTTTTTTTTTGTTTCTGACCAGTATACGGCTCACAAATAGTAACCCTTACTCCTAACCACAGCACCCTCCAACCCACCACCTGCTCACAAATAATGAATCACATAAATAGTTGTTTTATCTATCAATTATATTAATTATGTGTAAAGTTAAAACGTGTGAACTTTCTACTGTTTATTAAATTATTATTCACTCTAAATTTTTAAAAATTTTCAATTTATTCTCAAAATTTATTTATTTTTTTATAATTAAGCTTTTTTTAACCCAAATTAGGACTCAATTGCTTGTTTTTTTAGGAGTGAGAATTGATCAAAAGAAAAGGGACAAAAATGATAAAATGAGGTAAAATCAGTGGTGGCATGCAATATGTATTTCATATTCATCCCTCATTTTTTTAAGCAACTAGGTTTTTGATTTTTATAATTTTCAAAAAAAAATTGATACCAAACTTATTTTTTCTTTTTTCTTTTTTTTTTAAATTTTTTTTATGGAAAAGAGAAAAAGGATCACTAGATTCCATCTTAGAGAGATAAAGTTATCAATGAAAAAACTTTAGGCCACCAAAATATATACCTTTTGTGTCAAAAAGTTCTATATAACGAGGGGGTTAAAATTATGTGTTTTTCTTACCATGAAAACACCAATAAAAATGTATCTGAACCCGGAAAAATTTTTGGTTTCGGGTTGATTTCAGGTTTTGGGCCGGTTTTTTGCACTTTTGAAGGCCATGGTTTGATTTAATAAGGTTCCTCGGATGTTTCCTAAGTGTTTTGAGTAAAAAAAAAAAGTTTGAAAAATGGTTTTCAGATGGAAACTAGAGTTTTTAAACCTGACCCAAGGGCCGAGTTCCGGGTTTTGACAGGGTCGCTTGGGTCAATTCTAATTTTTAAAAAAGATCAAAACGACGTCATTTTAGTAAAAAAAAAAAAAACAATAGTTAACAGGTTGCAACCGGGTTTTTGACAGAGTCTTACTGGGTTGCCGGGTCACCCTAGATTTTGACTTTCTCTATTTTTTTAAACCCGACTCGGTTCCAGTCTCGGGTCAACCCGTCGGGTCGGGCTGAGTTTTAAAACTATGATGGAAACAACAATGGACCTCATTTTTCCAGCCACCACAGCGGTCGGATTTTGGGATCTCAAATGACGTGTCGTCTTTTTTTAAGAGAAAACATATGTCGTCCACCCCTTTAACTTAAAAAAAAAAAGGATACAGGCCCGTGCACGGGCCCTTTCTATTTGGGCCAAACGAATGGCCTCGCCTCATGTTTTCCTTTTCTTAATTTTTTTAATTAATAGATGTTTTTATATGTATTTTTTAAAGAAAATTAAATTAATATGTTAGTTAATACCCCTTCTCCATGATTTTTATTGTTGTTTATTTAGCTTTTTTTTTATAATAGCAACTATTTTTTAATTATATTGAGTGTGTTTAATTTGTTAAGAACTTAGAATGACTCATCTGTAATTTTTTATTGTAATTTGTTTAGATTAAATATTTTTTTTATAATTGTTTGAGTATGTGCAACATTACATAATATTATTTTTAGTTTTAATAAATAAATTTTATATGTGTTTCGATCTCTGTTATAAATTAATTTTAATAAACAAATGTATTAAAACACAACTAGTTAAATAGCTTGTGTTATGATATTAAATATGTTGATTTTTCTCTCAATTTTTCCACTTACTTATTTATCATTAATGATTTTTTTTCATTTATTTACACAATAGTTCATGATTTATTTAATTGGATGCATGCATAAGTTTTTTTATTTACATTTATGATTTTCAAGTTTTTTTAATCATGTATTGGTGTTTCAATTTAATCCTTATTCTTATGATTTTTTATTTTTTTCATTAAAAAGTTTCATTGTTTTTAATTTCACTCTTCAATCCAAGTTGATAGTATATTTTTTTTTCATTTTCGTCCTCGTTCTTTTTCTTTTGTTTTCCTTTTGTTAATGTTTTTGTTCTTTTCAATTTAAATCTCGAAGTGGAAATTTATTGTTGACCTCTAATTTATTCTTTATTTTGATTTTAACCTCCATTCTTTTAATTGTTATTTTTAATTTTGAATTTTTTGTTTGTAATTTTTTTACGGATTTCTTACTTCAACATTTCATTTCCTATGAATTGCGCTTCATGATTATGTCATGTATGGTTCTTCAAGGGTAAACTGCCTCAGTAACTGGGACGGACTCAGTGTTTCTAGTGTGATTGCACATTTCTTCAATGATAGAGTAGACTGCCTCATCAACAATACTCTTTTCTTTTAAGGATAATAACCCTAAACTTCCTAACGAGTCAAACTAGAAACCTCTCGATATAACAACACCAATCTCCACCTATTACCTGTAAGGTTCTTAACAATCTACTACAAATTCATCTAGACTAACAAAAATAACTTGAAACCAAGATTTTCTATCGGGGCGAGATCCCTCTTAAATCTTATTAAGGTTAAACAAAGTTTAAATTTGATAAAAAAAAATTTCTAAGTATGGGCTTTAAACCCATACAAATTCTCATCAATTACCTAAGGGCTGTTGGATCTTGCATGAAAGGTTTACTATGGGTGTTGGACCCACACTGATTTTACAAGGAATTCCCTCAACTTTTTTTTTAAGTATGGTGTTGGATCTATATAAAATTTCAAAAAAAATTTATAAGATCCTTGAACCCTGCGTGGAAGTTTTACTATAGGTGTTAAATCCATACACACAAGTCAATATACAAATAAAAAAGAATCAAATTTTATAATATATATACACACCTCACATGATCAGAGTTATGTACACGAGTAAAGATAGAATGGGAAAAAGAGCCTCAGATATGTAGCTCGCTCCTTATCTTAATATTCCTTATGTTGGGCAGCAACGGCTCTAACATGAAACACATCCATAAAATTAGGTATCGGGACTAGATGAAAGACAGCACTGAAGTATACCTTCATTCCCCTTGATTGATTGAAGAAATATAGGTTGAACTTGGTAAAAAAATCTTGTCTAACCATCTCAGTCAAAACTGTAAACCATTTGAAGAATTCTTGGATACTCTATAAGAGTTCTTTAAAGACTCTAGCTAAGCCCGAGAAATTTAAACTTTTTTTATGGTAACAAGAAGTTTGGCTTTAGATCGTCTTGGGTGGTCTTCACTTCAAGGATCTCCTATTTTAGAGTATCCATTTGATTATAATCGGTTTAAAGTAGTTTATCATTGGACCCCAACTGAAGAACAATGTCTTGTATTTGCTTCTTTTGTGATAAATAGGCCATCTTGAAGCTTTTTAGTTCGGCCTCCACAACAACTTTTTCCTCCTTTAGCCACTCGAAGGCGGCCTAGTATGCTCTGTTTATGATAATAGCCTCCCTTATATGGTTCCTCTTGGTCATCTAGCACCTCTTGGAATAAAGTGCACATCATGAAAGTCTATAAAGAATAAGTGTTAGGAACAATGGTTATAAAACTAAACTAAAAGTGAAACAAGAAAATTTCTTGCATTGAAGGTTATTTGACTAGTTAAAGTCAAATGGCTATTTTAGTTCTTGTTGTTGCCTAATTTTTGATCCATGTTTTGATAAATTTTTAAAAATAAAAATAATGAAAAAAAATAAATAAGGGTTTACATGTGGTGATAACATAGATCATCAGGGCTAACATTAAAGAAGCAATATGTCAAGGAGATAATTACTGAATCATATCTAATCACTGCAATATAAAATACCATAGATATAGGATTTGACTCGTGCTGGTTATGGAAAATAATCAATGCAATATATATAGAATTTGTTGGTGCTAGTTATAAAAGTTAATCTCTGCAATAATTATTGTAATATTTTTTTAAATATCACATATAAAGATTTTCTATATAAGTAAACCACCAGCCATATGCACTTTAGGAAAGAAAAATTTACAAAGAGAGACAATTAAGAGAAAAAAAAAATCAAGGGCAAACAAAAAAACCCTAACCCTATTTTCTCTAAAAAGGCCCCAACCCCCCCCCAACCAGAACCTCTCTCTCACCAAAGCTACAGCAACCCCAATTTAGGGCACGTTTGGGAACACGGCTACGACGGTGTTCCCAAAAAATTTGAATTTTTTTTTGCTAAAATTTAATATGGTTTGTATGTTTTGGATCGTTTTGATGTGCTGATGTCAAAAATGATTTTTAAAAAATGAAAAAACATCATTGGCATGTATTTTGACACAAAAAGTTATTTGAAAAGCACCCGCAACTACACTACCAAAACACACTCTTAGTCGCGGCTCCCATCTATGTCTTCCCTCTCTCACTAGAACTCTCTCTTTTAGCCTTCTAAACTAGAGACTTACCCCTATCATCTTCCCCGAAACCAGTTCCCTAGATCTTCTCCCTTACCCGAGTTGCCGCCCTCTTCCTTTGGCAAAGAAACCAGAGACCCTCTCTCGGCCACCCACTTTCAGTCGCATAAGTCCTTCCCTCTCCCGGCCAACCACATCAGCTGTCTTATCTCCCTCCCAACAAAGCCTCAACCAAACCCTGAAACCCACCAACAACGTCTTCTTCCCTTTCTGTCTCCTCAACAGTAATGACCATGGACAATTAGCGGCAAGGCCAGTCGTCGTTGTCCAGCCCCTTTTTTATTGTTCCTCCTCACCGCCAGCCACCTGAAGCGAAGGAGAAGAAAAAGCCCTCCCAGCCACCAGATCTGCCATCAGCAGAAGGAAAGCAAACAGAGAAGGGAGAAGGCCGAAGAACTGGACAGATCTATAAAACAAAATAAAATCGACTACTTGTGCATTTTCTTTTGTTGCAGGTAACAATGGTTGTCACCGCCGGCAGGGAAGGGAAGAGGATGAGTCAGATCCACCATTTTTCAGTAGCCAGATCCACCCTTTTTGGTGGCACGTGGAGGAGAGGCTCCGCCACTGTTTTTATGGTCCAGATGCCTTCCCTGCGGTTCCTGTAATTTTTTTTTTGTGTTATGTAATTTTGGAATTGTTAAGGGTTTGTTTGGTTAATTTTAATTTCTACTATTTTGTAACATGTAAAATGATAAAATGATGTGTTAATTGAGCATAGTAAAAAGAGATAGTGTGTGTTTGTTTGTTTCATGTATGTTATTGAACTATAAAATTAAAAAGATAAAAAAAAATTAATGTTTGAATTTGTATATGGTCAAGTATGTGAATGACAAATAAAATTATGTTGTATTTCCTGCGAAAATATAAGAACATGTTTCTACATATATTATGATATTTAATAGCTAATTTATTAAAGTTTTAAGAATTTGACTAATATTTTAATTGTGATTAACTGTGATGTGTGTGTTTTTTTACAAAGAAAATATAAAAAATATTTTTTTGTGTGTTGCATATAATCAATATCCTAACATGTTTTTAACATTTTTTTATATAAAAAATATTGGAAGTTTTGAAAATGTGTTTTCGCATAGATTTCTTAAACACAAAAAAAATTATTTTTTTGCATTTCTGGATTTTACAACATGTTTGTAAAACTCCAAAATGTATTTGCCAATATTCTAAAAAATACAAAAATCTTATTTGTATTTTGGAGGGAATTTATCTATTATTCACCGTTAATGTTTGGATAAAGAAATTCCAAAAGGATGAATATCCAAAATATTATTGAAAATAACTTATTATTCACTATTAATATTTGGATAAAGAAACCCTAAGTGGTAAATATCTAAAATAATTTTCTATCACACATCCTTGAAAGAAACCTTGATTATAATAGAGGACATTTTAATTTTTTTACTCCACAGTTTATGGGCCGTGAGAGTATGAAACACTAAGGCAAAAATAAGCTTTTAAAGCGCCCTAAATTTTCTTAGATTTTTATCCCTTCTCTTTGCGATTTACGAGTCGCAAACTCTTGAAATACTAAGGGAAAATGAGCTTTTAAAGCACATGGAATCTCCTTGGATTTCTATCTTAATAAATTTAGTTTGAATCAAACCTAGAAAAACTGATGGGATTAGAAAACACCAACACCATAGCAATTATAAGGCAAATCAAACACCAAGCAGCTTACCTTAGGTAGGGCGTACTAGAGGTGTTAATACTTTCCCTTTACGCAACCAGTCCCTTGCCTTAGAATCTCTGAAAAACCAGTTAGGGTTCCTAGTGACCATAATACTAGGTGGCGACTCCCTTTTACACAAAAAACAAAAGACCCCGAAATCAATTGAGGGTCGCCGTGCTCCACTGTGAGGGTACGACAGTTCTTATCAGACATCATTGAGATGTCTTATGGAATGATGAGAATCCTCTATAATAGTCTTAGCACCTTAAAACCAGCCTCTTTAAAGCTTGACCTTCCACCAATCACAACCTTCATAAGCTGCCTCTCCTTCTCAGTCATGATAGGGAAGTTGAAGGAAGCTCTACCAAGAGTGAGTAGCGAAAACATTCATGAACACAACTTCCTCAGGAATATCCCAAAAAACGAACCTGAGCGTTTCAACCTCTGTAGACAAATTTGAAAGTCAAGGTATAGGAAATGGGTTGGATTGATATTAGTCTAGATACAGCAAAATAATTCTCTTAGATCAAATAAGTACATTCGATCTAATAAGTACCTTGTGTTAGAATTGAGAAATTCTATTACTCAAATCTTTAGTATTCTCTTATTTATTACCTGTGTCTACTTTTTAGGCAGAATACCGTCACCCATTTTTACTAAGAAACTGAAAGAAACGGAAGAAATGGAAGAAAGGGAGGAAGAAACAGATGTAGAAATAGAAACAACTCCTGAAACGAAGGGGACCTTTATGATCGAGGTTAGCATACTAGTCTCCACAGGGGTGGAGACCGTCATTCTCTTAAAATGGGCAGTAGTGTTTGCAATCACTTTAGGGGGAGTTAAATTTGTTTGACTCAATGATAATTGAGTATGACTACCCCTAGCTTCCATTTCTACAGGAGTTATATCTCCCATCATCGTGTTTTTAGAGACAAGAAGTTTATCGATGATGATGAGGTTGCCCTTCATCTCTTTTCTAGTCTTGTCTTTGCTCTAAAAAAGAGCTGAAGATTCTGTTCATAAAGTCCCTTCTACAGACCTTACTATAGTTTCTCATTTTTCTTTAGTTATTAGTCTTGTATAAAAACAAGGTGAGAAGTGAACTCAGATGTAAAAAAAAAAAAAGGTAAGAAAGCTGCATACTTTTTAACATGGTCTAGCCTGTCCATCCTATTGACTTTGTACTTGGTTGAGGCCAATACCAATACAACATATGTCTTCTGCTCATCTTAGCTCAAATGAGTTCTATAGTTGACATCAAAATGAGGTACCCTCCAATAGTGGGAGCAACTCCAAATATGTTGCATCTCATTTCTAGGGTTAACTGGCCCGTTATATCTCACTATTAGCCACCTTCTCCTCTATTTTATGATATGGGCATGTTTTCCCTGTAGGCTTCCCTTCATGGCTCTAGTGGGTCTACTGGTAAAGGTAAAGAGCCAACGCATGTCATTACCATCATTAGTGTCGGCAACTAGGTGGTAACAGTTCTAAACATACTAATTGTAGGCTCGATTATGATAAACCTATGAAACTTATCAAATACAGATAAATTTATTTACCCATTGAGATGTAACTGATTTAGACCCAACTGATAATATCTAAAAACATCTCTCACAAATCCTTTGAAAGGATAGGTGTACCCCAACGTGTATATACAAAAATGGGCTATAATTTCCAAATGACTCTGAGCAGAGTCCAATGTTGATTGGCTGATACATTTAGCCTCGACAGGTATTTGAATTGTGTACTTTCCTACCTGTCAAACATTAACAAATTCAATATCCTCTACACTTAGAATGCTAGGGGCATCATCCTTAAGGGCTTGAGGCAACCTTCTTCTCCGTTAAGGCTTACTAGTAATGGCGGGAGAAGGACTTCTCCTATAGGGAGAACTACTCTCTCCCTGCCTGGGGTGGATGCTAGGGCTTCATCCCCTCTAATTTTAGGGTTCAATCTGATGGATCTTTGTCCTCTACTGCTTCTATTGATCTCAGATAGAAACTTGAACTCTTTCTTAGAGACAATGATATCTTTTTTCTAAAGACAAATCTAACTCTTTTTTGGTCCTTTTTTTTTGCTTAAAGTAAAAAAAAACTTACAGTGAAAAATACCTAAAATAAGGTTTTTTTCTTGGATAAGAACAAAACTAGTCAGGGTTTTTCAATAAAGTAGGTTTTAGAAATTACATAAAGTAAAAGAAAAGATAGAAGCAAGAATAGCTAGGGTTATAAATAAAACATCTTTTCACTCTCACCATTAGATGAATGACTTTTCATGTCATGTCAGATCTTCAGAAGTCCATTTAATTACTGCATTGAATGCACATCTTTGTTTTTGTTTTCCAAGGAACACCTCTTTTTTAAAGATAGTTCACCTGATCATATCCTTTGAATAAGGATAAGAAACATGGCCACAAAGAATATCAATGGTTTCACAAAGACAAATCTCATGGGGAAGGTAAAAAGTCTCTCATTGATTGGACAAACAACTCTTAGGTAAAAAGACTTTCTTTAAGGCTAGTAACCCTTCAAAATCTTCTTGTGATAAATATGCAAAGAATTGGGGAGTGCTAATGGATCAACATGTTTTATAGATATTATTTTTTTTTCTAAAATCCACATTTAAAAAAGGGAACAAAAACAAGGTGATGACCCAACATCCCTAGGCTCAGCTACACTCTCAGCCCACACACATATAAGTCTAGCAACCTATTAGACCCAACATCCTTGGATTTATCTACATGCTGAGTCCAAATTCATATGGATATGATATATATAAAATTGATGATCTTTTTAAACCCTCTATTGGATCACAAGACTCTATTTGTTTTTATCATGACCTTTAGCATAAAAAGTTAAGGTCAAATATATTCATATCTCTAAATGTATTAAAGTATTCAAAAGGACCTAATATTTATTTATCATTAATGATGTATAAGAGATGTTTTATCCATCTTCAATGTTATGGGCATAAGATGACATTTCAGTCCCTCATTTCTTAAAAAGATGACAATATTCATAAACTATAAAAATACTATGAATCCTTAAAAAAAAAGTTCTCAATCTTTATTTTTTATTGCATATTTTTTTTCAAAGTCTCTCTCTAAAATATTTTTTTCTCTAAAAAATATATTTACGTAAATATCGAAAAGTTTTTAAATTTACTAAAAAGAATTTTTTGTAGGTGCCAGTCATTAGTTGCTTGGTTTAACAAATACCAAACATCAGCCACTAGCTACCTTGGATAGGAAGAATTGATTAGATTGTTATAACCAAGAGAGTAATCGATTATCTAAGACACAAGTTTTACTCCAAAATACTTAGATTTTTTAGGATATTAGCACTATGATTTCGAATTCTTTTTTTATATATATATAACTAGAAGATACGTTTGGTATCATTTTTATTTTTATTTTTTTTATTTTAAAAACCAAATTTGACTAAGTCAGATAGGATTTTTTTATTTTCAATTTAAATTGATTCGAACCCTAATTCACCCGAGTTGATAACTGGCCTCGTCCATGTTTTAACACAACGAAAACAACAAAATTTATTTTTAAAAACTAATTGAATTCTGACAAAAAATTAAAGAGGCAATTAAACAACCATCTACCTACTTTATCAAACCTTGTCATGGTTTGTTCACCTGTCACCGCTAGCCTTCTATTGTTGAATTATTCAAGCCCAAAAAACATAGCAGCCAACATTACACCACCCTCATGTGACAAACAACTTGGTAGTTGTTGCATCCTTGATTGAGGGACAATGGGATTTTATGATATTGTTTATATTTACAAAATTATCAAATATTTGTTGTTGAACGTTTTTGGATAGGAAAATAAAAAATGCTGGCCATGGGGCCATTGGAATCCACATATCACCCAGTTTTATTCTTGCTCTTTCTTTTTCTTTTTCTTTTTCGGGGCTTTGCTTCTTCTTTACTACAAGTACTATTGTCACCACCACCTTTGTTTTCCCACGAAAACTTGACTGCCCATTTCCACACAGTACTGGCTTCTCAGGTATGCCTTACATGCCAAGATTTTATGTTTCTGTTTTCTCTTTCTCAAACAACTCTTCTTTGGGCTTTGACTTTTAGATTGACCAATGTGATTTGAGAATTCCATTTGTAGACAATGAAAGATGGGGTGAGATCTGGATGTTGTAGTTTCTGTTGAATTCATTTGTCTCAATCAGATTTGTTTTGAATCTAGTTGTTGCTTAATGTGATTAAGTATTAAAATTAATGAGTTTTGTTGTTGAATAGAGGGATTGTTTCTGGGATTCTACTTCTTTGTTGGTTGGGAGAGGAGGAATTGAATGTTTGTTGCAAGGCGATGAGATGGACTAAGCTGTAATATTTTGGAAATCTGCAGTTAGTTTCCATGATCAATTGGTTGTTTAACTATATGAACTCAAATTTCCTTTTGAGAGGTAGAACATCAGTCAGATGCTAACATTTTCAATACTGCAGTCTTTGATACAATTTTGTTTCCTTTATTGTTTTTTATGGTTTTGTATGTCTCCCAGTTCAGTTTCACTCATGACTGTGTATTTGGTTAACCAAGAAATGGATGTTTTGAATGCTATGTAACTTTTGCAAAATGTACAAAATGCTGATGCTGTTTTTATGTTACCGCCAGGTTTATTTTAAGTTGGAAGCAGACATCTGACATCTACAATGGGTTCTGGAGATTGGTTTAAGACAATAATTAGCATAAAGAAAGTGAAGGATGACAGCTCAAAACAAGCAAAGGTATTGAATCATCCAAAGTTAATCTGCTGTTAATATATTTTGCTCCTCATTTATATTTCATAATGAATCCAGATTCCTTACTCTATTGAGGTTTATTGTAATCTGGCCATTCAATTCTTTAACTGTAAACAACTGCTGATTCAAGATTATTTCAAGGTAGATATGTTCATTGTTGGAATTGTTGTTGTTAGGATGATGGCAAAGAAGTTTTTTCTTTTTTGATCTATTAGATGTTACTACATCTGTTCCTGCAATCTGAACAGGGGTCTTCAACTTCTGCAAAAGCAAATGGCTTCAAATGGAAGAACAAGCTTCAAAAAGAATCTGCAAGCTTTGCAAATGGTTCCAATAGGGCCAATCCCAGATTTCCTGACATGCCAGTTGAGGATTTGGCTGCCACTCGGATTCAAACAGCATTCAGGGCTTACAGGGTATGTCCATTGTCTGTACTACATGTGCAACCCATGGATATGCATATAAATGGAGAGAGATGCACATATGAATGTGCAATTGTTCATTAAATCATTTCCTGATGATGCAGGCTAGGAAAACTCTTCGCTGTTTGAAAGGTAAAGTGAGATTACAGATCATCACCCATAATAATTCTTTCAAAAAGCAAGCTGCAACTACTTTGAACTACCTTCACTCATGGAGCCAAATACAGGCCCAGATTAGAGCCCGTAGACTCTTTATGGTTTCCGAGGGCCGGTTAAGACAGAAGAAATTAGAGAATCAACTAAAACTTGAGGCAAAGCTTCATGATCTGGAGGTTAGAAAAAAAAAAATTAATGCGTATGTTGTCAATCAAACTAAAACTGATTTTCTTTCACATCGATGTAGAGTTGATGGATGTTGTAGTTATGTAGGTCCTTTTGTTTTCCATAAGGGAAGGCTCATGTAGAACTATTATATGGAGTCGCATCTGTGGAACTTTGGGTCCTTTAAGACTTGCCAAACTCTGCAGTTTTGAGATTGTTCATATGTCTACAATGTAACAGTCATGTGCGTCCTGTTGAGTGTAAAAAATTAATGATGAAGGTCACTTAATTTCTCTTTTATTAGGAATCGAATGTTCAAACTTTATTTGCTGGCTTTATTGTGTTGATGTCCATAAATTATTCTACGCTCCACTTACCATATGAGGCCATATTTCTCTAAGAGTACTAGTTGAAACGAATGACAGGTTGAATGGAGTGGTGGATCTGAAACAATGGAGAAAATCCTTGCAAGAATACATCAGAGGGAAGAAGCAGCAGTTAAGCGGGAACGAGCAATGGCATATGCCTTTTCTCATCAGGTATTTCAAATTCTGAAGCGTTATTTTTCATTATAGTTTTCTGGAAGGGACAAAAACAAATTGGAAATCACCATAAAAATCCCATGAAATACAGTGGAGGGCCAGCTACGGTCATGACCTTGGGGTGGTTAATTATGAACTTGGGAAAGCTAATTGGGGCTGGAGTTGGAAGGAACGTTGGATTGCTGCTCGACCATGGGAAAGCCGAGTCGCTGCCAAGTCTGTTAGTCCAAAGAAAATGAAGAGCAGGCAGGGTAATAAGGTTGATGAAACCACAAAGTTGCCAACCAGAAAAACACCAGTTTCATTTAAACCATCATTATTTAATGGGAAAGGAACTCCAATGACGCAGAGATTATCTTACCCACCAGCTGAAAAAACGGTTTCACTTGAGGGAAGCATTAAATCTGATGCAGTAAACAATAAACGTGAACAGTTGGTATCTTAATGCGAAGCAAAAGTATAGATCAGAAGGGCTTATTCTATTTTCGGTCATTTTTGTTTCAGATAAGAAAACTCATTACTGATGTTTTATAAGGGGAGTGATGTGATAGTGAAATGCTTTTGCATATAGCACAGAAACTGTAGATCAGGCCTGCATTTGTGAATGACAATTGTCATTTTTCTTCATGTTTTTTGTTCTCCTTGATGTGTTTTTACTTTCTCTATTTTGAAAGTTCATACGTATTTGTGGTGTAAATAGACAGAATTTTCTTGGTGGTGAATCCATGATGTTTTTTTAGAAATCTTATCATTCTTCAGTTGCTCTGTAAAGTTCCTCACCGTTAGTTAGTGTCACTTTTTGAGAATCCTTGTGCTGCGAGAAACCTTTGCATCTTTCATTGCAGTTCATTTTCGCTACATTACTGGTGCAATTCATTCTTATCAGTTGGATGATTGTGGTTTTCTCTAGTTCTGTCATGAATGGAAGTTGTCAATAAGCTCATCTGTTTGGTTTGAAAAGTTGGCTTGAGGTTCTGCAAATTACATTCTTTCTCAAGTGCCAAGATTCTTTGTCAGCAGTTTTATTTCCACTTAAAAAGATGAAGAATCCTTCAACTTGGTAACAACATCAGAAGCACATTGCTTGGACTGGTGCCTTGGTAAACAAGTCCAGCTAGTATTAAGGCGTGCATTGCACTGGTGTGTTTTGATTGTCAACAGTAGAGGATAGGCTGATATGGGGCAATAATTCTTTCATTTATGGTGCTGGATCGGTAACAAGAATAAGGAAATTCACTTGGTTTTGGTGGTTCATGAGATTTATGATTGCACCCTTTTGCTGGCTTCATGAAAAGGCCTCAGTTTCTTGCTTTATAGCTTTCACCAATTCAAAGATTTATAATAATGGTTGTTTTTCGATGTTTTTTTTTTTTAATTTTTATAAGAATTCAAATTGATTACTATTGAGAATAAAATGACATCAATAAACCAGTTATTTTAATTTGTAGAGGATAAAGTATTGTTTAAATTTTTAAATTAAACTTAAAAATAAAAAAAATACATCAATAAGTTAGGTTGTTTCCAACGATTTGACCTATCGAATTACACTGTTGAAAATAATATAATCTATGTGGTTGTGTTATTCCCAATAAAACAAGTCATTAAGTATGTTATTTTTCAAAAAAAAAAATCTTTTTAGACTATGCTTCTCAGGGAAAAAAAATTGAAAAGTGTAATTTAAAAAAAATAAAAAAATAAAAAGATTTTTTTAAAAAATAATTTTTATAAGAATTCAAGAGAATAAGTTATTACAATATTAAAATACAAAAATTAATTGTTGTTGTTGTTGTTGTTGAGAGAAAAATAATTTTTTATCCTGATATATAATAACATAAATTCTCAATCATTATATCTCTAATTTAGCCAACAAATATGATACCATGGATGAATTCATAATTTGATAATTTTTTTTTTGTATGTTTAATCGATACATGACAAACAAATATGTTTAACATAAATCTTAAATCATAATAAAACATGTTTGTCTCATGTTTCTAAGATACCAAAGATATTTCTTTTTCTATAAATACAATTAGCTAAAATTGTGATATGTCATTCAAATTAACTGGAAATTTTCAAGTGAATTACATATGATTTTTATATAAACTACAAAAATTAAGGACATAATTGATATAAGTATCTATATAAAGACTTACTGAAAATAATATTTACAATATAAGACGGACTACATGGGCGTGTTTCTTTTTGCGGTGTGACGTGTTTTTTAAAATATTTGATTTGTTTTATTTTAAATTAATTTTTTTTTAATTTGTTTTTGCTAATATTAAAAATAAATTTTTAAAAAATATTAGTTTAATGCATTTTCAATTAAAAATTATTTTAAAAGGCAATTACTACTATAATATAAACGAAACTCAAAATATTTTTTTTTAATTTTTTTATATAATTATATAAGAATAATCAAGACATTGTTCTTTGTTTCTTGGATTAGAATTTCTTTACCTATCATGATAAG
>Ga0325410_1000969_pt1 | contig 31036 bp, 11 predicted proteins | sample PopdelMetagenome_16_FD_206182 | JGI IMG/M metagenome (GOLD analysis project Ga0325410, IMG submission 206182) | Populus deltoides microbial communities from Bellville, Georgia, United States - Xylem-PdIQD-R3 | ecosystem: Host-associated > Plants > Phyllosphere > Stem > Wood/Secondary xylem...
TCATCATGGCTATAACTTTGTGCATGCATCTCCTTCTGATCTAGGCTTGTAGCCATATTACATCTATCTTTACTGTCAAATCTTGAAAAGTTGTAGAATATTCACTTGTTTTTTCTTTCTTCTTAACTATTTTCTGGTAGTTAGCTTGAACAAAAGCAACCGTCTCACTATTCTGTCATAACAGTGGGCTTATTTCATACTATTACATGGATTGTTTTCTCTTTGCTATGTATTACTTACTCATTCTTGTGCCTTGCTTGCCTCATCCTACGCATTCAATTATGATGTCTTTCTGTTTTTTTTTCCTTAATTGGATTGTGGATCATGACTGACTGTTGCTAAACCCAGGTGGACCCTGACAATGTAAGGCCAGTTGAATTCAATGCCTTACTGGAAGCAGAAAAGGTAGCTGAAGCTACAAAACAAGCTATCAAAAGAAAGATTGCCCAAGCGGCTTCTGTTGACTTTCAATCACGAACTTTACCAGCAAAGCTTCGGATAGAACCTGACGACTCAGAGGATGTGGTAAGTAGTGCTTACATATACTACTTTTACAATGCATGCATGTTACTGGTGTCTGTAGCAATAAAATGACATTGACTAATCTCATTTTTCTCATTCTGAAATCCTTAGTTGCTTTCCGTATTGGTTAGTTTCATTTAAAAATGAATGAGGATACCTGGTTCTGGCTTGGCTGGATTCAAAATGTTACCTATGTCTGGGCCACCAGTGAATACTTTCTATCTCTAATTTGAGCCTTCAAGGATTAGCTTTTCTGCAACTTGCTCTTTCGTGTGTAACATGGGTTGGTGTATTGATAGTTTTTTCCTAAGCAAAATGGTTTATATGACATTTCTCTATCTCTTATTCCTCTTCCACCTCAAAGTTTTTGCTATGCTATTACTTTTCCTCCACAAGCGTTTTGATTTAATTTTTGTTTTTTCTACAGAAAGCTGCCAAGCGTAAAAAGATACATTCTTTCAAGTCAAAGATGCGTTTTGAGCAACTTGAAGTCGCACAGAATAAGCGACAGAATGCATGGCAGCAGTTCCAGACAACTAAAGGCAAGACTAAGAAGGTAAATACTTGCAAAATGGAGAACGCACATGTTTGTAGTAATTTGATACTTGGGAAACTGCAAGCTACATAAAAGGGCACTCTTTCCCCATTCCATTAAACCCCCACTTCCCTCTCGCAATGGGATTGAACCTCTGGATTTTCAAGGTTGAATTCTAAATTCTTATCATCAGGTTCTTCCCTGGGGGACTAAACATCACAAAAGTAACTTTTAGAATTCGCCTTTCTACTATACCATCTGCACTTATAAGGTGCCCTTTTCGTTTATTCTTTCAGGTTGGTTTCTTCTCAGGGCGCAAGAGAGAGAGCATTTTCAAATCTCCTGATGATCCCAATGGCAAGGTTGGTGTGACTGGAAGTGGGAAGGGCTTGACAGAGTTCCAGAAGAGGGAAAAGCACTTGCATCTCAAGGATGGAAGCGTTGAGATCGATGATTAGATTAGAGTTACATCACATTAGATGCTACAGTTACATTGTTTTTTTTTTTTTTTCCCTGTCTTGTAACCTTACTCTATAGGCTTTTGCACAAACTGATCCAGTAGCCAAGATACTGGACTGCTGCTTAGGCGATGTACTGCCGAGGAGTCTCGATGATGTGGTGAGCTTGTTAGTATCTGTGCTTGTAGGTCTTGCTTTTAGAAAACCTCTTCTACGGATTTATTTTTCGCCGATTAGAAGGGTGCCGGCTCTTCCATTTTCTTCCTCTTGCAAGTATCTGTCGTTCTTAAAAACCTTTTCAATTGGGTGCACAAAACGAAAAGAAGAATCATGTATAAATTATTTTAAAAAAATTGACAACTAAATAGAAAAGCATATACATTTTCTTAGTTGATTCCATATGGAAAACGAGTTAAAAATATGAATGCAAAGCTTTAAAAATTAAAAAAACTTTTTAATTGAAACCTTTTGAGTTTAATGATAGCATCGATACTGAAAATTATTTAGTGATAATATCGAGAATACCTATATAGCTAGGTGATATTATTAAGATTTTTTTTTTAAAATACTAAGTTTAAGGTTTTTTTTATCAACTGACATGAATCTTAAATAAAATATACCATTTAAATATAAACATGGTTAATTTTTTTTAAAATAGATAAAAATTTATGATTACTAATGATAATCGTGTTTTGTATTATTCAAATCCAAACATGAACTTATAAAAAAAATTTAAATATGTATGAATTTTTTATATATAAACCTGTCTTGATTTATATTTAGATATTCATAAGATATTTACTAGAACTCCAAATTCGAATGATATAATTTAGAACTATCTTGTATATAATTAACTTAGTATATATGTAATTTTTTAAAATTTTAAGGTTATCTAAGGCCAAACAAACTAATATCTATACGCAACCTAAAACATGATATTTTGCCTTCAAGCTTTACTCGAGATTGATTGGGTTTAATAATTTCCTACTGTTTGAGTCGGTTTACCACCCGTATTCTTGTCTCGGAGTTTGAGCGTAAGATTGACACAAAAAAAACCTACTTGGTGACAAAATTGATTCTAGGAAAATAGTTTGGGGGTATGTTTTGAGGTTTGCTCACTAATAAACGAAACCGAACAGGTCGAAGACTTGAAGCTGGGAAGAGTTGTGTTGTGTTGGAAGGAAGAAAAGGAAGGAGAAGGCCAAATCCAAAAAGAAATGCTAGTACCCAAACAAGTAGCAAAATCTTCAAGGGTTTTCCTCTCTTCCCTTTTTCTCTTCAACTTAAAGAACAACAACCCTCTTATCTCCACCACATCCCCATCCTTGTACTGTTGCTTATACTATGATTACTCAACAGCTGTAGCTGTTGCTGCTGCAGCAGCAGCAAGAGGAGGAGGCACTCGTGATAGAGTCACAAGTGCGAAGGACATAGCCACATCCTTCAAAGAATGGTTCAAGAAAGGAAACAACGAGTTGTTGAATCGAATTTTTGTCACAATTCAGAAACATGGTGAAGACAAAGAAGCTCTTGGGCTTGCTCTTTCGCAATTGCGTCTTCCTTTGAATGAGTCATTTGTGTTGGATGTGCTTGCTTATGGTAAAAATAGAAACGAGATTTATTCTTGTGTTAAATTCTTTGATTGGGCTGGTCATAATGGTGGTTTCTTTCATACTCGTGTTACTTTTCATGCTTTTTTTAAGATCTTGACAGAATCAAAAGGGATGAGTGTGATGCTTGATTTCTTAGAGGTTTGTAAAGGGACAGGAGATGTTTATGTTCATCATAATATGAGATTCCAGACCGTTTTGGTTATGGGTTATGCTGTTGCGGGCAAGCCTGATGTTGCACTCCAAATGCTTGGTAGAATGCGCTTTCAAGGTCTTGATTTGGATACTTTCTCTTATCATGTGCTTCTCAATTCTTTGATTGAAGGGGTTTTTTTTGAGGGTTTTGAGGCTATCTTTAAGCAGATTTCGTTGAGGGGTTTTGAGGGTGTGGTGACCCGGGTTTTGAAGATGAAGTATTTATGTAAGCAGAAATTGTTGGATGAGGCGGAGGCGTATTTTCGTGGGCTGGTCAATGAGGGTAAGGTTGACAAGTGTAGAAGAGGTGAAATGTTTGGATATGCACATGCTTTGAGTGTTCTTGTTGATGGGTTTTGTCAAAATGGTTTGTTTGTCAAGGCCGGGGAGTTGATTGAGGAAATTAGCAAGTTGGAGTTGGTGCCAATGGAGTCTGCTTATGGGATTTGGTTGAAGAACCTTGTCCATGCTGGAGAGATCGATGCAGCTTTCAAGTTCATGAAGAGCAAGAAGTCCTTAGAAGGGTATGTTCCAGACATTTTTTGGTGTAATTCATTGCTTTTCAGGCTTTTGAAGGATAACCGTCTTGAGGATGCTTGTGATTTGCTGATTGAGATGAAGGAGAATCAGATATCTGCTAACACCGTCACCATGAACGCTGCATTGTGTTTCTTTTGCAAAGTTGGAATGGTAGAGGTTGCACATAAGTTGTACAAGTCGAAGTTGGAGTTTGGATTCTCGCCTAATACCATGGCGTATAATTATCTTATCAATTCTCTATGTGGAGTAGGGTCCTCTGGTGAAGCTTATTCTCTACTGAAGAATTCTATTAAACAAGGTTATTTCCCTGGTACAAGAGCATTTTCTGTGCTTGCTGATGCTTTATGTAGACAAGGGAAGCTTGACATGGTGATGGAATTGGTTCTTCTTGCTCTATCAAAGAATTTTAGGCTCAGTGATTCCACATACGAAAGAGTCATATCAGCATTGTGCAGGGCTGGGAGGTTTGAAGATGGTTATGTGATGCATGGGGAATTTAACAGAAGGAATAGAGTTGCTACAGTAGCTACTTACAGGCAGTTGATTCATGGTTTTAGCAAGTCCAATAGGGGACATGTTGCTTCTAGGCTTCTTATTGAAATGCAGGATAAGGGTCACCAGCCAACTCGGAAAATGATCAGAGCTGTCTTTCGCTGTCTATGTGATATGGAAAATCCAGAAATGCATTTCTTCAAATTGCTGGAGATGCAATTGTACCGTCACAAATTCAACACTAAGGTTTATAACTTCTTCATTGATGAAGCTGGGCGTAGCAAGAAACCTGAACTAGCCAGAGAAGTATTTGAGATGATGCAGAGAAATGGAATCGAGCCCAACGTTGGCTCACATGTTTTTATCTTGAAGGCTTTTCTGAGGAATGGAAGAATTTCTGATGCTCTAAATTTCCTTAAAGCAACGCATGATAGCAAGATGGATGAAAAGCTGTACCGTGCCATGGTTGTTGGGCTCTGTGAAGTCAAAAGAACTGATCTTGCTCTGGATTTTCTGAAGGCAATGCAGAGTAAGGAATTGGTTCCAAGCATGGAATGCTACGAGGCTGTTGTAAGGTTGCTTTGCTCAACCAAAAACTATGATATGGTGGTAAAAATTATTAATGACTTGAAGAAATGCCAGCGTAAGCTTACATCCCTTATTGGTAATGTACTTCTGTTGCATTCCCTAAAGAGTAATGAGCTATATGAGTCTTGGGTTCGATCAAGAGAAGTGCAGAATGATACATCTTCTGATCTTTCAAACCTTGGACTCCTAATTAGTGCATTTTCTGGTCATCTTGAAGTGAGCCTCGAATACTTGGAAGGACTGATTGAACAGTGCTTCCCCCCCGACATCTACACTTGCAACATGTTGTTGAGGATGCTATGCATGAGGGATTTGGACCGTGCTCAGAAGTACTTCAATAGACTACGTGACAAAGGATTTGAACCTAATCGATGGACTTTTGACATCATGGCACACGGCCATTTTAAGCATGGAAGACAAGTTCAGGGTAGGCTGTGGGTGGATGAGATGTCGAGGAAGGGGTTTGATCCAACTTAAAGTACCCTACAACTCTTTCCCCGGTAATTGCCACTTTTTGCTTAACCATTCACAGAGTTCTACAAAAAAATTTCCAGATGAAAATAAGATGCCTGAAATTGATTAATTACATGGAATATCTCATTAACCTCATGTAAATTATGATTATTATTAAAAATTGTTATCATTCCCTTCTCTTTTTATGTCTCATGGTTTTGGAAATCATTTACAAGAAAAGAAATAATGCAATTTTATTATTGTTACCATTCATCATGGCCTTAGATAAAGAATGATATAGGACTGTCTCGAAGTTAGATTGTATATTTGGTGATCACAATGAGTGGGCAAGGTTTTAAAATATCGAGAGAACATGGGTTTTTTTTTCGTTCTTTTTTCTTTTTTGCGTAAGGTAGAAGGGGTTGATTTGGGGGCTTTTCTGGTGTTTGTATAGTAACTGCTAACCATCCAAAGGGGTTGATTTATACATTATTTTAAACCTGGTAGTTTTGCTATCGCCCTAGACGAGTCTCATGTGCATCAAAGTGAACCTAAAAGTATATGAGTTTTGAATTAGAATGGAGGTTGCAACTGTTTCTGATCCAAATAGATTTTATTTTCTGAACTAGTAGAATTCCACTATACACAGATGGGATAGATGGCAATGACTGGCAGTCAAGTTGAAGGGATGCTAAATTACACATTCAATATATAGTATCTTGTTTTCATGCTCGACATATATAATTCCTTACAATAAGTGATATATATTTGCACCTGCAATTCTGGATGATAAATTACACATTCAATATATAGTATCTTGTTTTCATGCTCGACATATATAATTCCTTACAATAAGTGATATATATTTGCACCTGCAATTCTGGATGATAAATCATATATATATATATATATGTGTATATATATATATATATATGTATATGTATGTATGCATGTATGTATAAACTTTCTTCGCAACTGTGTTGCTCGTTTTACGCTGTCTTACCAGGGAAATGCGTATCCTAAGCTTTCAAAGGCAGCATTTGATTGAGCAAATGTCTCTCCTAGTCAAAAAGCTTCTTCTTTTTTTTTCTCTCTCAGATACCTGAACTGGTATGGTCCTCAGTTAACGCAGCAGAGTTGAGTCCTTTACAAAGCAACAAACAGTGACAATTTGGCAGAGGTCCAAAATGGACTTCTTCTGTTCTTCTTCCGCAACAAGATGCCTTGCTGATAATATAATACCAAGGAATGGCTGCGAAGACTGCATGATTGAATGATTAAACAGGTGACGTTTAATTTTATAAGTGAAATGGAAGGTTAATTGGGTGCCATTTAATCAACAGCACAAGCATAGATAGGAATATTGAAAATCAAAATATATTTATATGATAATATATCAATAAAATATGGGGTTAATTTGAATTAATTCTTTTGATTTCTTCATCGTGTATTTTTTTAAATGGGCTAAAAAAATAAGACCAAAATGCTTCACTTTGTATTGAAGCTAGAATTTAGTGACTGTTAAAACTTTGGCTTGTAAACACAAAAGTACTGAATGCATTGAGATTAGGTTCATAATTTATTAGAAGAGGTTTTTTCCCGGAGGAATAGCAAATTCCTTTTTTTTTTTTTATCTTTCAAAGGAGTATCCATGAATTGTTGTAATGTAATGGATCTTACCCTTATCAGATTTCCCTGCTCTGGCATTAATTTCAGTCTAAAATCTTCTCTCAGGTTCGTTTGGTGTTGATTGTCTTTACCACTAGTTATATGGAGCCTCGTTTTAGGACATTGAATACATGTATTATTAATTATTAAAAAAAAAAAAAACTAAAAGAGATTGGTTTTTACTGCAAATCATTTCATTTCGTTTCTCAACATGCAATGCAATTTGCAGATTAGGATCTCGTAGAATGAAACTTGATTTCTATTTAAGCATGCTGTGGTTGGATGGGAATGGAAATGGGGAGATCTTCTCTGTTTATGCTGGAACTGCAAAGGAAATTTGATAATCTTGATGGTTTAACATCTCCAGTTTCTTGAAAGTTGAAAGTACATTGTGCATGCATATTTGTGATTTTGTTCTATCTCCTGAAGAAACTTTATGACAACCAAATTTAGATATTAAAGTTTTGTAACATGTGTTTGCTTTTAGTGGATTTAGAGTTTTTATATCAATAATTATGATAAAGTTATCCATACATAACTTAAAATGTCTAGTTTTGATTGAGTTAAAATTTAGCAAGTAATAAGAAATATAATTTGTAAGTTTGGCTGATATAATCACTTTTGGATTTGTTTGAATATTGGAAGCCAATAAAACAATTAAACACTTGTAATAATAGAAAGGAACTCAGGGCTTGAATCTTGAATGTGAAAGCTACTCATGATATTGAAAGTGATGAGTTCCATAAACCTACTAATTCAGTTGTAGAATTAATAAGGCCACAATATGAATGATCAAAGTGATTACAAATTGATTTTGAGTTTTATTTCTAGAGTTTTGGCTCCTATTTACTCATTTTATAGTAGACTTTATGAAATTGCATCACTCACACTTTATTTTAGATTTTGTTTGTTGAGCCATTATGAGCACATTAAAATAATGTCAAATGGTTTACCACCTCCTACTTATAGTACTTTGCTTATAATTCTATGGATTATATGACATATTGTTTTTCTATTATAATCTTCTCTTTATCATTTATTATTGAAAATTCATGTTGGCTGTTCATTTAAATAAAAGTAAATGAGCTCGTCAGTCCCTTTAAAGATACTAGTAACTATGATAAGTATACTAAGAAATGGAACTAGAATTTCTTCAATGACATTTTAATTTCAATTAACAACATCAAAAGTAAAATAAGTTAAGATAATATTCTTAACTACAAAATCAAAGGATATAACTTAATTACAAAATATTCAATAACATTCTAGTTGAATTTCTTTATAATTTTCATCTTCATCTCTTGAAGATCTAAATCAGAATAGGGTGGAGGAGTCGATTCTTTATGTTTACCTATAAACTTCATAACTAAATAAGAGCTTGCAGTCTTGTAATTATGCAACAATGTTCAAAAATCTATATAAAAAATCCTAATACATATTTGGTAGATATACTAGATAAACCAAATGCATTATTGGACAATAACAAATCATAAGGATCTTTCAGAATCTGGGCGAAGGGGGTTGTAATTTGTAAATATGGTTGATTAGTCTATGTTTGTAAGAAAGATAATCTACTTTGATGTTTTGGTTTTTTTAAAAATTAACAACAGATTCTTTTAAATTTGTAGGAGTTTATTTTATAATACCATACAAATTTACTTTGGAAATATAATAACTCTTTTCGTAGTTGTGAAATATCGGTAGTATCAAAATATTTTTATTTATATAACTATTAATTATTTGTTTAATTTATAAAAAAACACAATAGTTAATTATTTTAAAATGATAAAATACACCCGAACACAAAATAAACTTAAAAACTCACTTGATCAACAGTAAACTAATATGATTTGTACTAAGAGAGACCAACTTCTTTCTTTACTTGTTTCCTCTTCTTTGCTCATTTTTCTTCTTATAGTTTGTTTTTTTCTTCACAAAAATCTCTTTTATTTTTAGAAAACAAAAAAACCATGAACATATTATTTTAAAAAATATTTTTATGTTTAAACAACCCATATTATATCTTAGACATTTTAGCAAAAGTAAGTCTAAGTACAAATCCCATGAATTTACAGCTAGTCAAGTGAGTTTTTAAGTTTATTTTGTATTTGGGTTTTATTGTTTTATTTTTTCATTTTAAAATAATCAACTATTGTGTTTTTTTTTCCAGATTAAATAGAGGATTAATAGTTATATAGATAAAAAAATTTTGTTACCATCTATATTTTATAACTATGAAAAAAGTTTCAACATTTTCAAGGTGAATTTGTATGGTATTTTAAAACAAACTCCTACATATTTGAAAACGTATTGTTGATTTTCTTAAAAACCAAAACATCAAAGTACATTATTTTTCCTTACAAACACAGACTAATCAGTTTTATTTACAAAATACAGCCCCTTTTGCCCTAGAACCTGGAAGATCCTTATGATTTGTTACTGTTCACCATTGCATCTAGTTTATCTGCTTTATCTATCAAATATGCATTAGGAGCTTTTATCCTAAATTTAAAAGATGAAGTTCTACACTGTTCACCATTAGATTTTGCAGTGGAGATGGGGTTTGAAAAAAAGATGAAGTTTTACACTGTTTGTGATGCATTCTAAGTATTTTTAATATCCCTTTTGTGTTTGTGGATTGCAATTTGTTATGCCAAAGTGTGGATCTCTTTTGTTGTTTAAGCTTTATAATAAATCTTTAGATATTATTGGTCTTTTAGAATTTTAAATATTTATCTCTTTATAAAATATCAGTAAAATATTAGCTTGTGATTCTTGTAATCCTGTTTTGATATTTAGGTATTCTTTGTATTGTTTTTTTTGTTGATTATGTTCAAAGTTTGAGTGTTACTCTTTTTATTATATCTTTTCTTTATTATTATTATAGTGAAATCATATTATTTTTCTTTGCCATGTGCAAGTATAGACTTTAAGAAAGAGACATATGCTAAATATGCAAAGCATAAACTCTAATTTTATGAATGTCTAAAAGTATTTGTCATCTTCTGGTTTATTATCATTATGTTAATTGTTTTCTTTTAGGTGTTATGCATTCAAGAAAAAACACGTCCAAGTAGTTATGTCAATGATCATGGCATGAATTTAGGTGATAATTATGAAGAGACGTAATATAGAAGTTATTGACCAAGGTTCAATCAATAAGAACAACAAAGTAGGGCATCCTTTCTTCAATAGAGCTCATTTCAGATAAAATTATAATAGAATATAAGGACGGCCTATCTATATAATCAATATTTTATGTCATGATATTATTTATTTGTGTTGAGTTATTTTAAGTTTTACAATTATATAAAAATAACTTGCTTAAATTGATTTTCAGGTTCATCTATATTGAAGCTGCTAGTTCCATTACCTCTACGATGAAGTAGTCATTTAAAGAATCATTGTTTAAATAGAGTCAATTTGAAAAGCATCCTGAATAGATGTATATTGTAAATGCTTGGTGGGAAAAGTTTAAAGTTAAATAAATAATCTTTAATTAGAGTTACTAGTTTTATAAATTTTCAAAACTAATTGATGTATGAAATCAATTAAGAAAAAATTATGGAGGACAAAAGCAACGAAACACTTATCAAGAGAGTGTGAAAAAATCATAGTGCAACTAGATAAGTTTAAATCAACTAATGGTATATCATGTAAACTTGTTTCTTTTATTTTCTTACCTAATTTCTGTTTGATAAATTCTCATACCTGGTTGTGTGATTTTTTATACAATCCCCACAAACAAGCAATTAGAAAAGCCAACTCTGGTGACATAGAAAAGTGAAAAATCTATAAACTGAGGCCTATCACAAAACCATAGTGCTTTTTTATAATTAGATTTTTCTTAAAATAAATTTATTCAAATTATGTTTAAATAATTATTTAATTATGCCATTATTTTCAAATAATATTAGCATATTTTATGGTAATATTAACAATTACTTTTCAAATAATTATATATGAACCTTGAATACTCAATGCGGATGAAATATCTATTTTTTACTTTTTTATTTTGAATTTTTTATATAATTTTTCTCAAGTTTATTATTTTTTAATATATTTATGTCAAAATTATTGATTCGTTATTTTATTGATCAAAACTTAGATTATGATAAGTTTTTATTTAAAAAATAATATTTTAATAAAAAAATTGTAAAAAAGGCATTAATTAATAAAGGAAAAAGGGTTTTGATTAAATAGATAACTATTTTATTGCTAAAATATTTTTGAATATTTATTTTAATTGCTTTAATTTTTTATGCAGTAAGAACATAGATTAAAAAATATTTTTTTATTAAAAAAATACATTAATAAAAAAAGGAGTATTTAAACTTAAAAATTACATTTTTTTTACTAAATATAAATTATAAATTTTCTTATAAAAATCCAATTTAATTGCCATATAATTAAATAAAAAAACTTGAAGGAGCGCCTAGTGGCACAAGATGAAATTTATTAATATATATCTATTTTTCAACTTTGCATTTTGGTTTTTAGTTAACATTCCTAGCTCTTTTATAATTTATTGGTTTATATAATTTTTATTTTATTTTATTTAACACATATCTTAACTTTTCAATTTTCAATTAAAAAATTTTATTAAATCAAAAAACATGTTTACGATATCTATATATTTTTTTTATATTAAAATTAATTTAAAATCTTATCCACAAGATACCGTGATTTGTCGAATGGTATACCCCGTGTCATGTGTTAGGAGATTCATTGGAACTTGAATTGCACACGTAGGGTATGGTTTAGGAATTGGGTCAATGCATGCCTGTGGTTTGATAAGAGACAATTGAGTCCCTGTATTTGATTTTTGCGTCCTTTTCCATCCCTTTGTCCACCATCCTCTTCAATTTAGTGTCGAAATAGATTTTGACCGTTGAGGACACGTGTCACTCAGACAATGTACTTTTTTTGAAAGCTTTTTATTTTTATTTTTACAGGTTAGATTAGTAAATATAATTTTAATCAGAAATATTTTTTTGATATTTTATTATAATAAAATTTAAAATAATTGACCATTTTATAATATAGAGCCGATTTATATTAACGCTTTAGTCAATTTTTTTAATGTTTTGTCGTAAAATTTAAACTAGCCAACAAGAATTTGAACTAATTCGAATTAAAAAAAAACATGGTTAAGCCGGTCAAAATCAACCCTAACATGATGATTTTTTTAATTAAAACATCTTTTAAATTATTTTTTTTAAAAAAATAGGGATTAACCCGAGATTTTACAAACTATGATTTTGTCTTTTCTATGTATCTCTTCAATCTACCATCACTGTTTTTTTTTTTTTGGCTTCTATGTAGTAAAGCCAGCTATTATATGATCCTTGACCATGAGGTAGGAGCTCCAATATTCTTGAAGGGAGGCCCTGTCTATGCCTGTTTTTAGCCAACATCTTGATGAGTATTAGTGTTTAGATAAAAACAGATGGGAAAAAAGGTTTGTGCTTGGAGGGACCTAGCTCCAATACCAAGACATGTCTGAGACATGTTTTTTTTCGGACATTTCCTGATGGGAACAGCTTCTCCTTTACATTTTGTAACAGGTTTTTGCCCGTGGACTTTCCTGATAGAGCCTTTGATTATGTTCCTGATGCACTCATCACTTCATAGAAGTTAGATTGCTAGCTAGGAAACACCTCTCTTCTTCAAGAGCTCCAGCAAATTAAGTGATGAGCTCCCCATGATCAAGGAAAGTGCTAAATTGAGGAGGATGCATGCAATGGATCTTCTTTGGGACCCTTGAAATTTGCTTCTTGACCGTATCATTAGAAACTTAAAAATTGATTTGAGCTTGGGATTGCTTGATGCTCAACACAAGCTGCCTTTATAGCATTATTCTAATTATAGATTGGTTCCCTATTTTTTCACTTCATTTTACAAAACTCCCTCTAGAGGGAGCCTACTTCCTGCAGCGAGGCGGGAAGGAAAGAAAGGAGAAGGTAAAAAACAGAAGGGCTAATGATAAAGGGAGATGATCCCTTAACATTTTTATATTCCTGTGCCTATATAACAAGCCTATATAATATGTAGTGCGATGAAAGCATATTCTTTTGATCAAGGAGTGGTATAAAAATCAGCTAAGGGATGCTCTCATCCCCAACATGTTTTGAAGAGTTGGTGAAGCCATAGTCGTCACCATGGGTACCTTGTTGTGTTGTGATGGATACAGATGGTGGACTGTAAGAATACCATCTAGCCCAGAATAGATAGTTGAGGAAGTTGAGGAAGCCAAGGACTGCTAGCATCCAGTAGAAAAGATCTAGCCTGTCTTTGTTGAGATCATTGTCACTAAGCCAGCCTTTATTTGTAGAGCTTGAGGAGGTGACCTTGTTCACCAAAGAAACTAGCAAGGAGCTCAAGTAAAAACCAAACGAGTAGGAGCAATATGTGATAGCTGTTAAGAATGCTTGCATCCCTTTTAAAGACTGTTTGTAAAAGAACTCGATGAGACCAACAGCAGTGAGCATTTCTGACAATCCAAATATTAGAAACTGTGGGGTGATCCAAAAGATGGACAATATCTTGTTTGAATCTACAGCCGCATCCCTTCTCTTCTTCTCCATAATGGCAGCAGAAACCATGGAAAAGGTAACAAAAAAGAGGCCAGCTCCTATCCTTTGCAAAGGCGATATTCCTGATTCATGACCACTGATTTTTCTTGCAAAAGGTACAAAGAAAGTTTCATATAGAGGGACTACAAAGATGAGTATGATGTAAGGGATGGATTGAAGTGAAGCTGGAGGGATGTGGAAGGATTTGGTAAGTTGGGTGTCCATGGCACTCCCTTGTTGGACTGAGAATGTTTGGAGTTGAGCTAAGATGGTGTTGAAAACTATGGTGCAAGCAAAAATGGGAATGGCTGAGATCAGTATCTTCACTTGCTCCACTTGAGTGACACTGCATAATCTCCATGGACTCTCCTTCCTATCGCTTCCATCTTCAACTTTGATGCAGGCCTTGTCCAAGAACCTGGAATTTAGTTCAAGAGAGATTAATGTAATATTTAAAAGGATTAATTAAAAGAAGCGAAAATACAAGTTAATTTGGCACTTGTTTCTGCTTAATTAATTCAGAAAAATTCTGAATTACCTGAACCTTTGTGTGTGAACTAGCCTGCAAGGGTCAGAAGATGGGTCTACCAGGCCATTACTTGGCACGCTGTTTTGGCTTCCATGAAGCATCTGCGGATTAGCGGGACAGATTTGCTTTCTCTTGAACATGGCAGCCACAAAAACCTGAGAAACCCCAGACAGACCATAAATAGAGTCCAATTAGACTATTAGAAAAATGAAAAGTCCAGCATTCTTTCATAATTATTCTATAGAAAGTAGGATAAAAATGGCTGGAACAACTTTTTCCATGACCATGAGTCAGCAGACACCCTTTCTGCTATTGTCTATATAATCTTATGTTAGGCAAGAAATTAAGGCGTAAGTAGCTCTGGTTTTCTATTTTTGTCTATCCCAAGATGACCGTGTAGCCAAAGCATCAACTCATGTATTTATTTATCTGATAGCATAATTAAGCGAGACAAAATTGCGGACACAAGCAGCAACATCGAACAGTTGAGTCCACAACATAAAAAATCCGAACAACCACTAACTTCCAATTCTTGATGGAGACCAAAAGAGGCACTAAACAATATGCAAGTGCACTTTCTCTCTTTCTCAGTTAGAATTTAGAGAGAAAAGCATGATTTTAATCTACAAGAGTGCATGCATTTCGAACAAAGGTAGCTCATTTTGGTGCTCTTGCAAAGCAGGAGGAGTTAGGATTTGAATTGCATGCAATATGTAGCCAGAGATAATGCACGAAAGAAAAGGTTAAGGTATATTACCTGAGCTATGGGGGTGAAAATGCTTCCTTGAGGGGCTTTGTTCCTGTAATATAGAGTGCCGGAAACCAAGCTGATCAATCCCATTGCCATGACAGCTGCAGAGACTCCGAAGCCAACATCCATGCCAGAATTTGTTTGAACCCATACTAGAAGTGTTAGAGCAAAAAGTTCACCCATGGAGAAAGCAAAATAGGCAGCATTGAAGTAGGTAGAGAGCTTCTTGGATTGCTTCGGATTACTTTGATTGAACTGATCACCTCCATGAGCAATCATGTTGGGTTTAACGCATCCACTCCCCAATGCCACCATGTACAGGGCTACAAAAAAGATCAAGGTCTTGAATCCTTTAGCTTCTATACAGTTTTCTCCACCAGTTAACATGTTACACTGGGGTGGCTTTAGTTGGGGAAGATGAGCTTGAACTGATAGTAATATGAAACCCTACGAATTCAATGAACAAAAGAGAGAGTGTTTAGCAGAAGGAATCTTCATTACTTACACACAGACAATTTCTGCCTCATAATTCTTCATTTGTCCTTTGCATACATACATACAAGTTTGTCTTGTGCTAAACTATAGAAGGGAGAATACGTATGCAAAGCTTAAAAGGAGCCCTTACAGAAAGTTCCACGAAACCAAAGATGAGCATGGTCCAGAAGCACCCAAGATAAGAGTCTGAGAGGTAACCACCAAGGAGGGCCAGGATAAAGATAGTTCCAACAAAGTTTGTCACTATGTTTGCAGACTTTGACAAAGAGAAGTGCATCTCATTTATCACATATGTTATGAGGTTGTTCCCGACAGCAGCTATTGCCATTATCTCAAATGCTTGAAGCCCTGAGATTCCATGCCAGAAAATACATCAAGTGTTTGCAGAAAAGGGTAGACAATATCATGACTCATCATAGAGAGAATCAAGTCATATCCTTACTTTATGCCAAAAAACTTATTGCTTTCACTTGGCAAAGTTAATACCCAAGAAAAGGGAAACCATGAAACAGCAAGATCTGCTGGGGAAGAAATAAGACATACCAAGAACAAATGCCGCTGCTCTCATGCCACCATGCTTGTTGGGGTTGGAGGGCTTGCCTCTCCAATCAACTGTAATCTCTTCACTCACCACACACACGCTCTCTCCCTTGGTATCATGTCTCCTTGCCTCCATGTCCATTTCTCTTGCACCTCTTAGCTCTTTCTCCTCTGACAGAAAAATGTAAGAAACAAGTGTTGTGTTTACTCCTATGCTGAAACTGAGGCAGGAGTATTGCCCTAAATATAGAAGGTTCAAGCCCTCCTTGAAACTTCTAAAGCCACACGCAGCCTAACAAACGTGGCTAACACCTCTACCAAGAAGGGAAAAAAAAACAAAAAAGTAGTGTTGCTTGGTATGATTATTGGCCTGGCTAAGTCGTCAAAACGTCAATTTAATATATTTTTGTTATCAGTAAAACGTGATTTTAATCACTTAGACCAATACTCGATTAGCTTGCGCACTTGGAACTTCGAAGAAAGTGTGTTGTGTTGTTGGACAGAGTTGAAGAGTGGCCTTCTGGCCTTGCATTAATGCATGTTTGGTGGTCCACCTTCTATTTTAACTAATCTTATGGTAAGAAAGTGTGTTGTGTTGTTGGACAGAGTTCTAAGTTTTTATTTATTTATTTATTTTTCTCACACTCTTCTTGATCTATCCTCATACTTTTTTTCCATCCATTTTCATTTTTTTAATGCAATCACAACATAAGAATCAACACATTAGATCTCGTCAATCGAAAACTTAGTGTCCCTCCCTGTATATCACCTGCCTCCTTCACGTTTTTTTGCCACGAAGTGCAGCAAGATAAAATAAAATTGGCATGCTTAATGTGTTTTACTTTTCTTTTCTTTTCTTTTTTAATGAAACTGGGATTCTTTTGTTACACAATCCATTTTAAGGATGCATGAACTTATCAATTAATTATTAGAGAATAATATAAATTATATCTTGAACTTAAATTTTTAGTTTGAGATAGTTTTTTAACATGGTATCAGAGTCTTGATGATCAAGTGGTCACGGGTTCGAATCTCACCACTCCTATTTATTTGATAAAAATTAAGCACAATATAATGTGAAATTGTGCAAGCTTCAAGTTTAAAGAACTTTCACTCGATGAGATGTGTTAGAGAATAATATAAATCATATCTTATAACTTCATCTAACAGTTTAAACTTTTAGATTGAGGTAAATTTTTTTTTATAACTATCAAGGCAGGATGATTCAATAATAGATGTTTGTTTATATTCCAGCCTTTCATATGTATAAAAAAGAAATTATTGTCTAAATTTTAAATGAATTTGGCTTTGTGTTTAATGATTTAATTTGTCTATCACAATATTTTAAAAATCTTAATTGAATTTTTTTTGTGCTTTTTAAATTATTAGACAAGGTTTGGATTGATTCTACTACAAGAGATCTTCCTTGTCGAGGAGAAAAGAAGAAGAAAAACCTTAGAGCAAGCCTCCTTGGAAAATCTAGAGATTAAATGTTTCTGAATACAAATGTATAATGCTAACATGGCCTGTCGAAATTAGTGGAGGATGCAAAACAACACTGTACAGAAAGTGTGATGGATGCTGCCATTTCTTGGTCATATGCTCAATGCACAGTACAGAACACCGATAGCTAGCTTATTCTTATATTTTATATATAGTTTTTAATCTATTTTTATATAAGTTTAATGGTTTTTAACTTGTTCTTACATATTGGATTGTTTTCAATCTATCTTAACGTCATCTATTCTTCTTTAAAATGATAGAAATACTCTCATGTGAGAAACTCAAACATAATCTAATTTTTTTATAAAAAAAAAAAGCCATGAAAAAGTAATTTTTAACAGAATATGAGAATTCTTTTCTTTTTCAAATTTTCTTTTATATATATATATATATATATAATAAATTAGGTGGGTTTGTGATTAAGAAGTTTCTTTTAGGAAAATAAATATTATCCTTTGTTAATTTAATTTTTTTTAGTTTTTTTTCCTTATTTGAAGGGAACATGGTTTTTTTTTCCTTATTAGTATTAGTATTATTACTACTTAGGTAGTCGTCGCTACGCCGCATACTCACCTTCTATTTTCATAAAAAAATTTGGGTCTTGATGTTGACATGATCCATGGCTAGTTTGGGTCATGCATAATCAATGACCCAAGGCTATTTTGGGTTCTGCAGCCGCAAGACCCAAGAATAGTTGGGTATTAGCGCAGTCCAAGCATCACATGTACACTGGGGTCTGCCCAGCACACAGCAGGCAGCCCAAGTGCCACCTGTGCCATTGGTCTACTGACACACAGGTAGGCAGCCTAAGCACCACGTGTCACCACTTGGTTTTTCTTCGATAGTGATAACAATTTTTTAAAATTTATTAATGATGATAATAATAATAATAATTTTTAATCTTACCTTTCAAATCAAATCTATAGTTGTTTTTCAATATTAATAATAATTTTTTTCTAATTTAGTAATTATTTTATTAATATTAATGCTTTTGATTATATTAAAAATAATAATATTCATAACACAAATAATACTATTTTTAATTCCAAGAATATTTAGAACACAAATAATAATATTTTTTATATTAAAACTTTGAATTATTATAAAAATAATAATATTATAACACAAATAATAATATTTTTGATATTAATACGTTGAATTATAAAAAAAACAATAATATTTAGAATCTTAGGACCTAGGAACCTTGGGTCTTTACGCAAGACCCATTAATCTTGAGTCCTAACGTTGGACCCATTCCCCTTAGGTTTAGTGTCATGACCCAAGCGCTAGGTGTCTCAAACTGGGGTGCAAGCGCCACGTGCTCTGGGGTATGCCCAGCACACAAGTAGCAGCCCAAGGCCAGGCAAATCGAGCGCTAGGTGGCTGCAGCCTTGGGCGTGGCCTGGCCAACGCTCAGGCATGGCAGCCAAGCGTTAGGTGTCTGCAGCCCCAGCGGACGCGCTTCCAGCCTGGCACTTGGGACCTGCTGGCTGCAGCCTCACACATGCCCCCACCAAACAGTGCAATCCACAGTGAAAGTACTCACATGGTCACTACAGTGCAAAATAGTGCATTCCACAATGAAAGCACTCACAGTGCATAGTAGTCCGCGCTACAGTGAAACCAAACAGTGCAGTCCATAGTGAAAGCACTCGCAGTCCACAGTAAAAGCACTCACAAGGTTGCTACAGTGCAATTCACAGTGAATGCGCACTCACAGTGCATAATAGTCAGCGCTACAGTTAAACATTGATAAGTTTTAGCTATCGTTAATAATTTTCAAGTTTTTTTATATAAAAAGTTATAATAGGTTTTTCGCAAATGAAAACTTGACTTAATAAAAACATATTAAAAACTAGACATAAATATAAGAATAAGTTTAACTAATTCACATATTTAATTTGCCTTATTTTCCCATTTTAAAAAATATATATGTTCTAGATGAAATGAAATATGCCTTAACAAAATCTGATCTGAAACAAGATTTGGATCATGAATTAGAACAATCAATCCAATTTTTTTTAGAAAAACTAAAATGATGGTGTTTTGATAAAAAAATATTCAAGAAAAAAAGTTAACAAGTTGATAATCAAGTTTTGACTTGAAATCAACTTGAACCGGTCTAGATCCCAGATAAGTTGGATACCGAATCTACCTATAGAGAGGTTTTGAAATAATGCAACAAAGTGAATGTATGGGTACTAATATTTATACATTAACCAATAAAATAGATTTTAAATTATGTTCACTAAATGGCCTGCAAACTACACAGTACTTAACGAGGATATGGCAACCATAGTGAAAGAGACAGAGAAAGTGGTGTAGGGGTAGGTAATTAGGCTACAAATCCTCTAGCTAATTAGTGATTAAGAATTATGGAACTTTGAATTAATTTTGCATGGTGCAACATACTGTTGATGATACTAATTATTTTATTATAGTATGAATGTTGGAGGGAGCAGAAAAAAGGGAAACCAAGTCAAAAAGGTTGTCTGTTCTAATGAGCAACAAAAGGAAATGGTTTTGAACTTTTTGACATGAGATGCTCAAATTAATTTGTGTTTTCATTGGATTAATCAAGTCTTTTCTTTCTACAGTTGGGTTTGAATGTAATGCGGTTTAACCTGTTTTTTAAAGTATTTTTTATCTTAAAAAAAATTAAATTAATATTTTTAAGTATTTGTTATGATTTTAACGTCCTGATATATAAAAATTAAAAATTTATTTTAATATATTTTTAACTAAAAATATTTTCACAAAAATATTTTACCGCGTTACCAAGCATACGTTCATGCAAGCAAAATACATTATAATTAATGCATCATCTATTAGAAAATGAAAATAATATTATACAATATCTCCTTCATGGTTTGTATATGTGTTCTCCAAAAACCCAGACAAATATGGCATTATGCAAGTTAAAGGTGGAGGGACCAGGTGGGAGGATGAGAAGGAGAAAGAAGGGCACATTACTCTCTCAGTACTCTCATGTATATTGGCCACTTGCATCTTGATTTTTTATTTGTGGGATTTGAGTTACTTTTCTAAATATTTTTTTATTTAAAATTATATTAAATTGATATTTTTTTATAATTTTAATAAGCTAATATAAAAATATAAAAGAAATTATTTTAATGTATTTTTAATTAAAAATTACTTTTAAAAAACATTATTATACCAAAGTATCAAACACACACTGTGCATGGTTGTAAACAAATCATAGTTATTACATCAAACGTTGACTCGGTACAGGGTCCGGATTATAAATTAAATAGATTAATTTTAAATAATATTATTTTAAAAAAAAATCAATACCACTTGGACAAGGGGTTAGGTGAACTTGCAAGGCTATTTTGACTTTTGGAATCCAATCACAAAATTCAAGCATGAAAAATATAATACGATAACATTTGAAATGGAAATTTGCATACAATAACAAATAAATTTATATTATTACCAATTAAAAAATCATGATCATATGTTTTGTTTTCAATACATGGCGGCTACCAATTGGTTGGTCAGCAAAAGAAGTCAACATATGCAAAGAGCAAAGCAACCTAAACAAGGAACACGATCTTTGTTGTGTACATGTATAGTTTTGAGAAGACGAAGAGGGAGACAAAGTGGAGACAAGGCATTCGAATCCTAAGTGGATCCCATAAACATAAAACTTGCGTATTTGTGACTAAATTTTGGATTCAACAACAAAAATCTCTCACAGAACAACCCCATTGTTCACCTTTTCTTCGATCTTCTATGCCCGGGAGGAAGAACATGTACCCTCGAAACACTGTTATCTTATGACACAAGTCAACCTGAAACCTATATCCAATATCGAAACACTGTTATCTTCTATGTACCCTCGAAACATTTGAATCTGACAAGAATCTTTCATTAGGGTACTAATTAGAAGGTGGAGCTGATCATGTACGTAATCTTCAATTAATGGTGGCAGATCCTTTGGCAATGAGTATGTATGGGTTTGTGTGATAAAATTAAATATATAGCCGGCCGATATATAACTATATATACATAGCTTGCCAAGAGCATAAATTAAAGCTTGGAATTGAAATAAACTAGCAGATGTCATCTTTCACTTGAAACAAATTGTGGTGAACGAGAGATCCTTTCCATTTTCCATCATTAGTGTCGAGATCCTATCGATCCAAACATTAACAAGATTCCATAGCTGAGCATAAGATATTTCTAACGTCATAATTAAGCCCATTAATTAAGATAGTGAAAGCTCCTCCCTCATCGATCCATCACCGAGTGTGGGCGAAGAACACATTGTGCCATATGGTGTCCAATATTTGAGGTCTTTAGCCTTTATAGTTTTCATAATGTGCTGAAAATGAAGAGCACAAACTTGTCCCCGGTTGAATTTTCAGCGAGCATGTATGGGACATGTGTCATGTCGGACCTTTAATACTTGGTTTATGTACGAGGAATATATGTCTCTATGTATTTCATGTGTCGAAGAAAAGATAAATTTATTTTATATTCTCGTATCTGTATCCTTAATCGGATATATTTCTGATTTTTCTGTATTTGTTTTTTTATATTACAAGACACCGATAAAATATATAATGATGGCACTAGAACATGTGCACACACAATCTAACCCACATATCAAAATGCCAATTCTGAACCAATGAGTCTCATTCGAAGAACCAACCAAAAACAATGCTCAAAAGGCTCTTTTTAGTACTGTATACTGAGATAGTCAAAAAAGGGTTCAAGTTATTATAAGGTGGTAGGTGGGCACTCACTTCTTAATTTAGGGTTTCTACACCATTCCTGTATTTGTGGGGGTCCTATATATTTCCACTCACTAGCTTTCCCACTTCTTTTTTTGTCAAATTCATTCAAGCATTTCCGCAACCAAATATAAAAACTAGTCTAGCTTTGTGGACTAAATATACGTTGTCTTTGTACTACAAGTATCTGCTGCTCCAACAACATCATTGTAACTACATTAAGAAAGATCTTAAACTTCTTTCGATACAAGTATAGTTGCATGGGGACGCAATATTTTCTATCAGAGAGCTTATTTCTACCTTTCCATTTCCTCCTTGTACAAACACATAGAGACTCGGTATTTTCTATGCTACTAGCTCGAAGTAGCTAGTAAGATATGGCATGGGAAGAAATCACCACAGTGCATGCTTGTTGGGCCAGCAAGTCGTAAACGGATACGTGAAGTGCACTTGTGTTCTGTATAAAACGCCGTGCATCTTTGACTTGTTTCCATTAAAAATATAAAGCGTATTGAGTCATGAATATAAGCTTTGACATTGGACCTAGCTAATTAAGTCGATACCCTATCTCACGGTGTCCACAGGTAATTCAATTAAATAAAAAGATAAAAAAAATCAATTCAGGTTAATTTATCAAACTCATAACTTGAATTATAAAATTAGAATAACTACATAGAAAACAAATTAAAAAAAAAATTTAAAGCTCAATTTTCAACCAACTCAATGTTAAAGAATGAAATAGAAAAAGAAAATCAATTATAAAATATAGGCAATCCAAAATCAAAATGACTCGAGTCTATCCGTGTAACATCTTAATTTTTAACACATGTTGTGTGTCTATGTATTAAAGATCCTACCAAGATTTCAGTAGAGTTTTCCATATACTTGGAGGATAACAAGTTATCAATATCTTCAATCCCAACCCAAATAACACGACATTCATGGTACAACCATTCTAGACCTTACCCCACATCAACACAACTCAAGGTTGGCATATAATTAATTTTCTTCCATAAAATATGAATAATAAAGCTTAAAAATCAAAGACAAACATATAAAATGTGTAACAAGAAAAGTAAATACATAGTACTACATCTAAAGAGTTTATAAAATGATTAATTTTCAGAATAAAGTTAAGGATTCTACTAATTATACATAAAAAGTGCGTGAGTACAAAGTATACCTAACACAACAAAATATAACCCTTATATATCAACCCTACCCTACAATGTGCGAGAATCTTGCAAATGACAACAACAAAATAATAAACAATTTAATAATGAAATTAACAAGTGCACACAAGTACTTAAATAAATTTTGATAATTATTGACACACTAATTATCATTTCCTTAATATAACACATTTTTGCTTTCAATCCAAAATTTTCATTGCTTTACAATCATAACCTCATTTTCATCCTAAAAGTCATATTCATTATTCACAACACTTCATCTTATTTGTTTTCTTTTAACAATGAAAATGATATATTATTGACTTTCATTTAACCATGAAAGCAACAGGCAGTGGCTTCCACTCAACGATGAAAACTACAGACATTGGCTTTCATCCAGTTATGAAAGCAACATAACAATGACTCACATTCATCAATGGAAAAAAGCAACATATCATTGGCTTTCATTCAATAATAGAAGTTACAAACATTGACTTCCATCCAACAATGAAAGCAACATAACAATGACTCTTGTTCATCAATGAAAGTAAGCAACATTTCACTTCCATTCAATGATGGAACCTACAAACATTGGCTTACATCTAACGATAAAAGCAACATAACAATAACTTCTTCCTTTTTTTTTCCAAGAAAACAACCACACATTGGCTTTATTCAATATGAAAGCAACATAATCATTGGCGTCCCTTCAATAATAGAAGCAACAAACATTGGCTTCCATTCAATAATAAAAGCAACATAACCATTGGTTTTCCATAAACCTTTTTTTCAATATACTTTTGTCACATTTACCAAGGTTTATCAAGTGTAAGAAATTGCCAGAGTAATGTATAAAATTGCAATATACTTTTTTCTTTTGATTCAGTCTCTCTTCTCTTATTTGCAATTGTTTTATTTACATTGATTATTTCTAATTGGATTTTATTTTTGATTTCATCCCTGATCATTTGACTTTTTTAATTTATTTTTAAATTTGATCCTCATTCTTTTAATTTCTATTTGATTTGTTTTGAATTATTTTCTTGATTGATTTTTTTTTTCAATTCCACTCCTAGGCATTTATTTTCATTTGATTTTTAAGTCAAATTTAGCCCTAATCCTTTTAATTGCTATTTTTTAATCATTTTCTTAATGGATTTTTATACAATTTCATCACTGAACATTTAATTCATTTGATTTTTTTCTAAACATTTAAATTCATTTAATTTTTATGTCAAATTTAGTACTAATTCTTTTAATTGCTATTTTTTTTCTTGCATTGTTTTTTTTCTCTCTCAATTGCATCCCTAAATGTTTGTTTGATTAAGAATCTTGCTTCTTTGTTTTTTCAAGTTTGCATTTAATGGGGTCACCACAATCTCATAACCTGGTTAATAAATCTGAAAGATTAGCCTGAGTCGACTATTGTCTGTTTTTAAAGTATTTTTTAATATTGTTTTTGCCAATATTTTTTTTTGTTTTCCTATTTATAGGGACATCCTGATTTCACGTGTTTGATTTGTTGACCCGGGTTGGCTGCCGGGTTAGTTGTCGGGTTCACTTGAGACTTTTTTGTTATCTTTGTTTTCTTTGACAAATTTTTAAATTAGCTTATAATAAACTTCTTAATAGGACCTAGATCCAGGATTTCCTAGGTTGCAAGCTTTTTAAGATTTGGTATTGTTTAGAATATTTGTCTGGGTTTACTTGGTTTTTACAGATATTTTCAATTTCACCCATTATGATTTTTTCAATCTTTAAAATTTTATCTTTATTCTTTTAATTGATATTTATTTTATTTGAGATTATTTTTTATTTCTTCATTAAATTGAAACCTCCTTAGGTTTTTCCTATCAAATTTTATCCTTGTTCTTTTTGTTGTTTTTGCAAGTTTTTTTATTAATATTTTTTTTCCGATTTCATCCTTGAAAATTAAATTGGTTAAGAATTATACTTCTTAATTGAATCTGGATAAAAAATTTCGCAAGATACAACTTCTAGAGATTAAACAAAGTTTAAGAGGTTTACCTTTTTTTCCTCCTTTTACTAAATTGATAATGTCTTGTTTTTTATCTTTTTTTTTCTTTTTTTTTGTTATTTTTTTTGTTTTAATTCTCTTTTTGTAACTTTTTTCTCTTATTTTATTTGGTTTGATTATATTGGCTTAGCCCTCAACAATTATTTTCTATTTCACCCCACTATTTTTTAATATATAAATAATCTATTATATTACAAATAATTTTTAATTTCACCCCCTATGATATTTTAATTCAAGTTTGGTCCCAATTATTTTAATTGTAATTAGCGATAATTGTTTTTGGATTTCATCCTTATTGGATTTTTTCCTGTCAGATTTTAGCCCTGTTTTTTTTTTTTGTTGTTGTTCGTTTTCTTTTGCAAGTTTTTTTATTAATATTTTTTTCAATGTTTTCATCATTCAAAATTAAATTGAAAAACATTTAAACTTCTTAATTGAACTCAAGTCCATGATTTAACAAGTTATAATTTTTTAAATTAGACTAAGTTTAGAAAATTCATCTAGATTTGCTTGGTTTTTCTTCTTTTTTTCAAGCTGATGTTTTCTATTTTTTTTAAGTTTGGCTCTCTTTTTTTTTCTTGATTTTTCTTCAATTAATTTAGCATTAGATTATTTGATAATTCTAATAGGCTTGAGCGTCGTTTTTTTTTTTTCATTGATTTTTTATTGATTTTTTTACTTTATTGAATTTTTTTTATAAATATTTAAATTATTAATTTAATTAATAACTAAATTTTTTTCTTATATATTAAAAAACAATTGTTCCGCCAGCTGCAACATGCCGACAACATATTTAGGGTTGTACAAAGATTCTGCGAGGCTAGCTAGCTATTCACAACATGTGGACTTGCACTTGATAATGGTGGCTGTCATGTCGTGTTCTCTTTAGTACTCACTCACTCACTAAGCTTGGCTAATAACGTTTCTTGCAAGAAAAGATGCCGAGGTACGTGGGTTGCCATTGCATCGCATCTCTTTTTAGAAAGCCTTGCGCTCAAAATACATACATGCTTATTAAACTCGATTCAACATGGCATGTTAATTTAGAAGTTGAATCCAAAATAATATTATTTTAACAAAATCTAAGTTGATTTGATAGAGTTTTTAGTAAGTTTACTAAGTTAAATTTAAAAAAATTCAAAAAATAAATGATGTTCTCGTTATATTTTAATTATCGGTGTGGTTTGTAAGTGAATAAAACAAAAGATTTATATCTCATACTAGAAGGAAAGACTCTCTTCAAATTATTATAAATATGGGTTTTTATTGTGTACGTAGTAAATTAAATAAAAACTATGATAAATAGGCTCTCTTAATGGGTTTTATAATGCTATTATATAGATATTTATAACATCAAAAGATAAGATTTTGAACTTAATTTGTTAGTCAGATTAATTCTTTACTTAGTTTATTTCTTTAAACTTTTATAATTAATTTTGATATTTTTTACTGTTAAAATAAAACTGAATAGCAGTTATTCAGTTTAATTCTAAATATAATTGTTCTATTAACAGTTATATAGTTTCATTAACAATCATATATTTTTATTATAATGTTTCAAGTCTATATAAACTTTTTTCTACGTAAAGAAAAAAAAAAAGATATACAAAAAATATTTTTTCTTTCCTTTGTCTTTTTCATCTTATTTTTTAAAAAGTTTAAAAGGTTTAGTTGTGTTCTAGAGATATTATCTTTATGTAAGACAAATAAACACTTTAGAAACATTGTCTTCGTGCCTCTAAACCAATTAATTTTATTTTTTATTTGTTTCAAAGAGTTTACTATATAATACTAATAACTATAAAGAAACTGATCTTTGAAACAATATTATTAAACTTAGCTTGGTTTAGGATACAATCACAGATTTTATAAATCAATCCAAAATAATATTATTTTAAGATTTTAAAAATGGTACAGATTAGATTTTAAATCAATGAGTCATGTGTTGACATGAAAGGTTACATCAAGTTAAATAAAAATTCTATGAAGAAGGAAAGATGGAATGAACGATGGGTAAGTCAAAACTCTTCAATTTCAAATACTTGGTTTGAATATCTCAGGTCATGCATCTTCTTGATGTGTGGCTTGCAATACAATGCCATGCTTTAACACTACTTAATGGCTAGCTTCTCCCTACAGAGCAAAGCTTTTCAGATGCTGGAAACCAATTATAGATCATACCAGTATTCATGGTGAATTTGCTCCACCTAGCCATGCAAGAACCTGCAAAAGTTGTCCAACCGCTCTAATGGCAGCAGCCTGTTTTTTTGTGCTCAAATCAGATCAACAAACAGTCTTTTTAGTGTCATCAAATCACTTTACCTTTTCAAATCCAAATTGAAGCCTTCCAAATGGTCGACTTCGACATTTGACACAGTGGTTTCCTTCCAATTCACAAAGCAGCATAGGCTCATAGCCATAGCCATAGCCATTGTCGAAAGCAAAGTCATCCCATCCCATCCCATCCTTCACTAACTACAAGCCACGGAAAGTTGTGAGAGGACTTTCGAGCTGGGCAAATTTAATAGATTAAAAGCTCGAGAGTTGAGAGCTTGAATTCTCTCACCACCACCACCACCACCACCACTACGAAGAAAGCGAAGATAGACTGCCCTTTAACCACGCTCCATTCGTCCTCTGCTCGTTATCCAACTTTTGCTCATGCACTAACATAAAAGTTTCAATAATTAGTCAAGACTTAGCACCATGCACTTTGGCCACACACCTTTTGCTTGTGCTTTGAAAAACACCAGCTTTACCCGTTTGCATTGCGTTTCAAATTGGTTTTTTGTTTGAAAACAGCATAGAAAATAACATTTTATTCTTATACGATGCCAAATGAGAGCGAGCAAACACTGGGAAGTAAAGATAGCAATAGCAGGTTAAAGCTAGCGGGACCTCTCTACTTTCGATTCTATTTTTTCATCACTTTTTTTTCTTATTAATTTCATCATTTTATGTTTTTTTTTATTTTTGTTATATTTTTTATTAAAATTTAAGCTTAGTTTTATTTTATAAATCAAGATTTTATCAATATATCTTCATATTTTTATCAAAAAATATCATATCAAAAAAATATACGAGTATAATTTTTCCAAGCATAAACATAGCATAATGGAGGCACATTGGATCCGGCACTAGCCAGACCCACCCAAGGTCGGGCTTGGCAGTGTGCCAGGCCCCGGGAACGTTGGGTCCGACTCTAACAAGACTTAGCCACGGTTAGGCTTAACAATGTGCCAAGCCCCGAGAGTACTGGGTTCGATGCTAGTCAAGCTCAACCACGATTTAACTTGTAGTGTGTTAAGCCCCGAGTGCATTGGGTCTGGCCGATGTCAAACCCAAAGGTTGCTGGGTCTGGCAATGGCCATACCCAATATTTGAGTTGGTGTTACCAGACCCATGTTAGGAACTAACAGTTTCTGGCAGTCCTATATTTGCATTAGCCTAGGTCTTGCATTAGCCAAAACCGTGCACCATCTGGGTCTAGCAGGTGTTGCAAAGCCTAGTAGCTTGGCCTAATGCGTTGTCAGGCCAATAAGGTGGGTCTGACACGTGTTTCTTGAAAGTATCAAGCCTGAGGAGTTTTCTAATGAGGTATGGCTGAATTCGCTATACTCACGAATTCAGACATAATACCTGAATCTAACACCTTCAATTATATAAAAAAATTTTGCTAGATAAAATTAGTTAAATACAACTCATAGTACAACTTAAAAATCACAAAGGTAAAATTACATTTTAGTCCCTCCTCTTCACAAAAAGACAAGACAAGTGAGCTATAAATATACCAAGATGCGTTCAAAACAAAAATTCGCAATCTTCATTCTCAACTACATATATATTTTCAAAGTATCTCTCTTTAGAATATTATTATATTTTCTCTCTCTAAAAAAATATTTATTTAAGTATCGGAGAATCCTTACCTTCACTAAAAAAAACCTTTTACATATACTAGTCATAAGCTACCTTAGCATATAAAGCACCAAGTATAAACTATTAACCATCTTAACTACGGACAATGAATGAAATTATTATAACTAATTGATTAACTGATTATCCAACTCGGGAGTTCTATACCTAAACTATTAGGATTTTAAATACTTCATAACTATTAAATCTTATTATTAAGTGTACAAGATGATTACCCATGTTCTATATAATTCCTTTACAAAAAAAAAATTATAAAGGAAAAAAAAGAGAGAGAGAGAAGCCAAGAGAGAGGTAGACGAATTAGGAGAGAGCATTGGGAATTTCGGTAGCTTGTATAAAAACTATATTTTTGGCATGTACTTGGCGCCGTGTGTTATTAAATTATTTTAAAATATTTTTTTTATAATATCTAATAGATTATTTTGAATTATTTATAAATAAATATTTTTTAATACTTATTAAAATTGAAATGTATGTTTTTTTCATAGTTATATATAAAGCTTGATAATTTGTAATTAATTTAGTTTGTTAGATTTTTAAGACAAATAAATGTTAATTGCATTGAAGTAAAAACTGAAGGCATGGTATAGTTAGTAGTTAGGATATATGCATCGGTTCCATACATGTGACTATTTATAATTATCTCTTAAAATAATAGTTATTAAAAACTTTGAACCAATTTGTTTTGTAGCATGCTTTGAAATTTTATCATCCATGTTGAATTTTGTTTTTTTTTTTCATTTTTGGAAGAAATATGTGGAATTTTCTTATAACAACAAAAAACATATATATATATATATATATATATATATATATATATAAAATAAAGTATAGGAATGTTATAAAGACAGTATCAAAAGTATTTTGATAGCCTATATTTTCAGTCAAAACAATTTAACACATTAACCTCCACTCAATTAGCCTATATTTCATTTCATCTCCACTTTGTGGAGTCCTCCAGCATCCATATGTGCACATGTAAATATTTGGGTATATTAAAAATAGTTTTTAAAGTGATTTTCATTTAAAAATGTATTAAAATAATATTTTTTTTATTTTTTAAAAATTATTTTTGATATCAGCGTATCAAAATGATCTAAGAATATCAAAAAAATAAAAATAAATAATTTTTTTAAAAAAATATCTTTGAAACACAAAAACAAACACCAGTAAATTCATCCCTTTCATAGAACCATCACAGCATTTGAGTCTATGTACTCAAAAATATGTCCTAAATATATTTCTCTACAGCATCATCACATTTTAGGGTTAGAACAGATCATCATGATAGCTGAAAAGAAATTCTCTCCAATTGAATGAGGAAAAGAGGGTACTCATGGGAGAAAAAAAAAACCACATTACAAGCATTGAATATGCATATACTTCAAAAGGAGAATTCAGTTGCTCCCAAAAAAGATGATAAAAGGCTAATAATGAGAGACAAGTGAATAATCACAGCAGCGGTGGTGGGGGGTGTTTATTACCACTGCAGCAAGAGAACTTCAGGCCACATTGTCTCCAAAATAGAAGACTTTTCAAGACCTAAAAAATAATGTTGAATACAGTTAAATTCAAAATGCCAATAGTGACAGATATCACCACCCCCCCCCCCCGCGGCGGCGCGGGGGGCGCCGCCCCGGGGGGGGGGGGGGGGGAGGGAAAACAAAAAAAAAAAGAAA